>JGI20130J15133_1000001_pt1 | contig 222016 bp, 225 predicted proteins | sample WasSprMetagenome_FD_15133 | JGI IMG/M metagenome (IMG submission 15133) | reverse complement strand
CCCAACACTTATCGTAAGTTTCATTATTTCCTCTATAAATTACGTAAAGATAAAGCTTATTACCATCAACACCAGTTCCAATATTAGCAAGAGTTGCACTTATCTTACCATAAGTACTGTTGCCGCTTGTAGCATTTCCTTCCCACCGCATGGCGCTTACATATCTACTTGTCTTTTCCCCTCCAATCTCATCTAAACTAGTTGGCATCTTTCCCTGGGAAGTATGATATTCTGCTATGGCATTTGCCACTCCAGAAAGTAAACTTATTGCCTCACTCACCTTTGCCCTTTTCGTATAGTCCATATAGGTGGGGATAGCTATGGCTGCCAAAATACCCAAAATGGCAACAACGATCATCAACTCAATTAGCGTAAAACCTTTTTCAGCCCTAAGCCTTTTCTTTAAAACGCTTAAAACTCTCATCCTTCCTCCTCCTTTAAGGTTTTAAAATCCTCGAAATTTTAACTACTTTCAAAATTTTGGTGAATCCCTTGTTCCCTGTTTCATTTAATGCCATAAAAAAGGCGTTTGTCAAGCTATCTTTTTCTCCTTCTTCCCTTTTTCCAGGTTAGGCTTAAAAAAAGCACCAAAAGCAAAAGGACTAAAAGGAAGTAGGCATTTCCCAGCTCCACTCCCCTTTCCCTTTCCTTTTTACGGTATTCCCAAGGGGGAATGGGGTTTTCGTCTTCCCAAAGGCCTATTCTGTTTTGTCTTGCTGTATTTTCGAGGGCAAAGTAGGAGGGGATTTTGCAGTACTTTTTATAAACCCAGGCCATTCCGTTTTTCACAAGTTCTTCATTTATCGAGATCTCCCCATCCAAGAAAACCTCTCCCAAAACCCGCCCGTATTGATCGATTCCCCTTTCCTTCACCTTGACCTTTTTTCCCAAGAGGATTCGGGAGAGAAATTCCTTAGCGGTCCTACCATAGGGCTGTAAAAGCTCGGGAGCATCTATACAATAAAGCCTCACTTTTATCTGTTGTCCCTCACTTAAAACCAATATGGTATCCCCATCAAAGACCTCGATGACCTCTCCCTCAAGGGAGAAACCCCAAGAAGGGAAAAGGAAAAGAAGGAAAAACATCAAGATTAAAAAACCCCTCATCCTCTTTCACTTACTTCGAAAACCCGAAGGTAGGGGAAGTTGGAATAGATGAGTTTGAACTTGCCGAGCTCATTTTCTTCGAAAAAAAGCCTCTGAAACATGGTGCTTTCGACCTTAGGATGAGCCGCCCATCCCAAAAGACGATCTCCCTTTTTCACCAAAAGGAGGAAGAACCCCTCCCCCTCTTTAAGGTTTTCCTTTTTCTGAGGAAGGTCCTTCGAATCAAGTTCCACCATTTTAGCCTTACCTATTTTTACAAGGGTCCCATCCCTTAATTGTAAAACCCCTTTTTCTTGATCAAAAATCCCATTTTGACACCTTATCCTTCCCTCATCCATTTGACATAAACCAAGGGCAAAATAAAACAGATGCTCCCCTTTTTCCTTTTCCGGATCCCACGTGCCGAAAAATGAGATCCAGAAAAACTTACTTATGTCATCACCACTTAAAAGAAGATAAACCTTCCTCTTCAACTCCTTATTGTGAAGCCCATTCTCTATCTGGCTTATTATGAAAGAAGGGGTCTCCCCCTTCTCAAGTAGCTCCCTTATCCCCTCTTCTCCAACAGAGGTGGTGCCGTTTATGATGTTATAGGCCTTTTCGGGATCAGCCAAGGTCAATGACCTTGCCACAAGAATGCTCTTTGGCCCTCCCCAGCTTCCCCCGTCGTGATAAACGGGCCTTTTAGCGACAAGGGAGATCACATACCCATAATCCCACCAGGACCATATGAAACTATTTTCGGAAGTAAGCCTTTCAAGCTCCTTTATCCCTTCAAGAAGCGGCCTCCCATGAGGACAGAGGGGAAAGAATTTCAAGCTTCGGGGAGGGATAGTGGAGATGCACAAAAGGATTATTAACCCCACTTTTAAAGGCATGGGCTTTAATTTGAGGTTCTTCCTTAAAACCTCGAAGCAATATTGAAGCAGAACCCCGAGACCAAGCCCTACGAAGGGACCGAGCCAGATCATAAAGCGCCTCGCCCCGAAGAGGCTCATTAAGCCCAGCAAAAAGAGAGGGGAGANCAAGAGGGCCCTTTTGTTTTTGAAAAAAAGCCCCAAAAAGCCCAAAAGGCCAATAAAGCCTATCAGATAATGGCTTGAGACCATGGAAAGGACCACCTTCATGGGAAGCCTCTGTAACTCACTCACCGAACTTGCGAAGACCGAACGGGGGATAAAGCCCAACTGCTCGGGTAAAAGACCGGGTATGTAACCTTTTATCATCTCGAAAAGGTTAAAGACCCCGTTGAAAAGGATAAGGGGGTTCGAAAAAAGGGCTAAAATAAGGGTCCTTTTCGCCAATTCCTTAAGGGAGAACCTCTCGACTAAAAGCAACACAACCCCATAAGCGGCAAGAAGTGGCAAGAGTAAACCCGGGTGGCTGTACCACCATTCATAAAGATGAACAGAAAGGCTAAAAAGTATGAGGTTTTTTAAGGTAAAATCCTCAATGAGGATTAACATCAGATAAACCAGCGAAAATAAGAAAACCAAAGCTATTGCCTCAGTATCGATCCTCAAAAGGTCGGTCCTTATGACGTACTCCAGACATAACCCTCCCCCTAAAGCCATGCCGAACCCGCATAGTTCTCCCCAAAGCCTTTTCCCTATCCCATAAAGCGGAAAGGCCAAAAGGGAACCCAAAAAGGGGATTAACGGAAAGACCACAAAGGCCCTCTCCGGAGGGACCCCCGTCAAATGAGACAAAAGGGCCAACAGAACCGAAATAAGAGGAGGAATTAAAGGAAACCTCACCGCCCTTTCCGAATCGGGTTTGAGTTGATTGTCCGGGGCGTTCCTCAAGGGATCCGGCGCTTCCCCCTTATAGGAACCCTCCTTGATAAGCTCAGCAAGGCGCAAAAAATAATAACCGTCAGAGGAGGAAAGAAGGGGAACGTTTTCCCCCCAAAAATAAAACTCCTTTTCCTTGAAAATGAAACTCATCTGATAAAGCCTCAGGGAGAAAAGGATCAAAAAGGCCAAAAGCGGAAGCGCCAATACTTTCAGCCGGTCCACGAAAACCACTCTATAGAAAAACTCGATATTTGTCAAAAACCTTGTCCTTTTTGGGGGAGAGAGAGGTTCATGGAAAAGGGCCATCGGACCTCTTTTCGGGCTTTGGCTCGACTTTTTAAATAGCCTCCGGAGGCTATCCCCCATCCCACGGGGTGTCCTTTGTAAAGGACTATCTGCTGACCCTTGCGATTGGGCTCGATGGGAAGGGGTTTATGTTTCAAAAAGAGGAGTAAGTCCTTGGGGTCCTTTAGATCGATCACGTTCTGAGTGGCCCACTTGCTTAAAAATTGGGCTCCTACAGTTGTCAAGGTGGGAAAATTTCCCTCCAGTCTGGCCAAGGGGAGTCCCCGGTGGGTGTACTTATAAAAGGACAACCTTTTGGCCTCAAGGGAGTAAAGGCGGAGTTCCTTACTCCTTTCGAACAAAAAACCCTCAAAAAGGTCCTCAGGAAGGCCAAAGTGATCCACCAGGGCATCCAAAAAGCTTTTGACCTTACTATCCCACCTATCAACCAGGGGCAAAGGTTCCAATTGGGGGCGTTCTTTTGGGGGCTTACTTTCTCGGGTTTTTCTGAGTTTGGCGATGAAAAACCCCTCACCTGGCACCTCGTGTTGATAGATCCTTATGGTACGCTCTATACCCTCTACGAACTTCTCGGTCCGAAATTCTTTAAGCCCAGGCCTCACTTTAAAGGCATCCCATTTTATCCCTTCGATCTGGAGCCCATATTCCTTTACGGCCTTCGATATCAAAGCCTCATTTTCGAGGGGCACGATCGTACAGGTCGAATAAACCAGGATACCTCCCGGTTTTAAAGCTTTAATGGCACTTACCAGGAGGTTCCATTGCAAATGGGATAGCTTTTCGGATCGCTTCATCTTCCACCATTTTAAGGGCTCCAAGGAGGTCTTAAGGGTTCCAAGGGCACTACAGGGGGGGTCAAGGAGCACTTTGTCAAAGGTCTCAAAATAAAGCCTTCCCAAACGGTTTCCGTCAAGAAGAGTCACCACCGTATTTATAACCCCCAGTTTCATCAAGTTGTAGGAAAGGGATTTGGATCGCTTAACCGAAGGCTCATTGGCCAAAATAAGCCCCTTATTCCCCATAAGGGAAGCCATCTGGGTCGTCTTTGACCCAGGAGCTGAAGCCACATCAAGGACCAGTTCCCCCTCTTTGGGCTCAAGCACCAAGGGAGGGACCATAGAACTCGGATCTTGAAGGTAGATATTGCCAAGATAATGGGAAAAGCTACACCCCAAAGGAAAGGGTTCCTCCAAAACCCAATAGGCATGGGGAAGGCCCTCCAAGGGAAGGACTTTAAAACCCTCTTCCTCTAAAAGCTTTAGGGCCTTTTCGTCATCCACCCTTAAGGTGTTGATCCGGAAGAAGGAAGGCGATCCGAGGCCGATGGTGGAGAGAAAGGCCTCTTTTTCTTCGGCCAAAAGATCTTCCAAGAAAAGTAGAAACTCTTCTGAAAACCGGGGCATCAGAAAAGCTTCATTTGACTTTTTGAGACTTTTTGGTCCGTTGAGGTCTCATCTCGAGAATCCGGAAAGATTTTTATTTTACCATAAACCCCATCGAACCCCGGGATGATATTAAGTTCACCCTTACGGACCCGGAGGATACCCTCATATACTTTGGGAGGCGCAATCCTTCGAAGCTCTTCAGGGGGAAGCTCAAGAAGGACCTTAAACTCCGATTCCCCCTGTTCGATTAACCGGAAATACTCCCGGTCAACGGCCTTAGAACCCTTACCAACGCCTAAGGCTTCGGCGATTATCTCCTCAAGGGGTACTATATGTATGGCTGGGATGGCCCCCGGGGGGATAAAGCCTTCGGGCCGGTCGGCCAATTCCTCCACTCGGTGCATCACCCCCACGGTCAAAGGTCTACCGCATTTCGGGCATAAATAATTGTGAGCCTTCGTCTCCTTAGGGGAGAATAAAACCCCACAAGCCCTATGGCCATCGTAATGGTATTTCCCCTCCTCCGGAAAAAACTCCACGGTGAAGGCCAGCCCTTTCGGGTCCTTTTCCTTTATGACCCGGACTATCTCGTAATAAGAAAGCTCGCAACAAAAGGCAGTGGCTTCTCGCCCTATATGCCTTGGCGAATGAGCATCGGAGTTGGAGATTATGGCGACCCTATCGAGACTGGAAAGGCGCCAGTTCATCTGAGGGTTTGAGGAAAGCCCTGTCTCAATGGCGTAAACGTATTTGGCCTCCTCCTGGAAACACTCCTCCAAGGAATCGAACCCTGAATTGGCCCCAAAAACCGAGAACCAAGGGGTCCAGGCGTGGGCGGGTATAACCAGGCAATCCTCCGAACAGTCAAGGACCATCTTCACCAAATCCTTAACCGGAAAGGTAAAAGTGGGCCTCCCATCCTGAGAGAGGTCCCCGTAACGGGAGAGGAGTTTGTTTATCCTTTCGGCCGTCTCCACATTGGGGACGAAGATTATGGTATGAACCCGACGGTTCTTTTTGGAGCCTTGATCGAAGATATTGGAGACCTCTCCCGTTATCACGAACCCAACCGAGCGTTCCCCCTTTTTGAGCCGGTAAATCCCCGGTTCGCTCTCTTCCAGCTTCTCCTTAATCTCCGCAAAATAAGAGGGATGAGTGAAATCCCCCGTCCCAAGGATGCTCAACCCCTTTATCTTCCCCCACCGAGCAAGGCCCTCCAGGTTCATCTCAGGGCTTGTGGCTCGACTAAAGGAGCTATGGACGTGGAAATCGCAGAGAAAATACCTCATCTCCACCTGTCCTTCCACCACTTTAAAAGCCTTTGGTAAATCTCCCTTTCATAACCCCTTTGGGAAGGTCGATAATACCCACCCTTTAGGCCTTCGGGCAAATAGGTCTGCTCCACGAAGCCTTCTTCGTAATTGTGGGGATAGAGGTAGTCCTTGCCATAACCCAAATCCTTGAGCAATTTAGTGGGAGCGTTTCTCAAATGAAGGGGCACAGGAAGGCTCCCTTTTTCCCTCACCTCTTCCCGAGCCTTCTCCAAAGCCACCATGGCCGAATTGGACTTGGGAGCGGTGGCCAGGTAAAGGGTCGCTTGAGCCAAGGCCAGTTCTCCTTCGGGTTGGCCCAAAACCTGAAAGGCCTGAAAGGCACTTACGGCCACAACAAGGGCCATCGGATCACTTAGTCCTATATCCTCAGCGGCACATACGATCATCCTCCGGGCTATGTAAAGGGGGTCTTCGCCCGATTCGAGCATTCTGGTGAGCCAGTAAATGGCCGCATCCGGGTCGCTACCCCTTATGGATTTCTGATAGGCGCTTATCAGATTGTAATGTTCTTCACCCTCCCGGTCGTAAGAAAGGGGCTTTTGAGTTGAGCGAAGGATAAGTTCCTTGCTTATAAATCTTTTTCCGTTTTTCTCCTCGGCCAAAATGAAACCCATCTCCAGCGTGTTTAAAGCCCAACGGGCATCCCCTTGAGAGAGGAAAGCGATGAGCTCCAAAACCCCTTCTTCCAGTTCAATCTCAAAAGCCCCAAGCCCCCTTTCACGGTCAGAAAGGGCCCGTTTTAAAATTAAAAGGACCTCCTCATCCCTCAAAGCTCGAAGGGTGAAAACCCTTAAACGGGAAAGAAGAGAAGGGATGATCCCAAAGGAGGGGTTATTAATGGTAGAACCAATGAGGATGATTATGCCCTTCTCAACCCAAGGAAGGAGGGCATCCTGCTGGGCCCGATTGAAGCGATGGATCTCGTCAAGGAAAAGTATAGTCCTCTGCCCCGCTCTTAGTCTCTTTTGGGCTTCCGCTATGGCGGATCTCACTTCTTTTAAACCCCAAAGGACGGCACTTCCATAAACGAAATGAGCCCCTATCGCTTTGGCAAAAAGCTCCCCTAAGGTGGTCTTTCCGCATCCAGGAGGTCCCCAGAGTAAAAACGAAATAACCCTTTTGGATTCGATCATCCTCCTTAAGGGCCCCTTTTCCCCCAGAAGATGCTCCTGCCCCACAAATTCCTCAAAGTTCAAAGGGCGCATCCTCCAGGAAAGGGGCTCACTTAGGACCTGAGATACCAAGAATCAAGCCTCCTTAAGGCCTTTAGCTTCTCCATATCGCCTATTTTGGCCCGGGAAAGGCACTCCTTTAGGACTTCGATGGTCATATCGTAAAGGACCCGATTAACCGGATAGGGCTTCCCATCCTTACCCCCATGGGCGAAGCTGAAACGAGCAGGATCCTTAAAACACGGCGGTTCACCGTAAAGAAGTTCCGAGAGAAGGCTCAAGGCCCTTAAAGCCTTTGGACCAAGTCCTTCGACCAGAAGCACCTCTTCAAAGCCTTGAGGTTGAATCTCATAGGTCTTCAAAAGGATCTTCCTCATTCTTTCTTCAGAAAGGTCCTCCAGGGAAACGTAATGCCTCTCAGGAAGAACGAGGGTCTTAAGGGACCTTACCTCCCTCATAACCGAGGAGGGAGGCGATTTACAGATCTCGTTTATCGCCCCTCTTGTCCCTTCGCTCTCTTTAGCCACCAAGTTAAGGGCGTTGGTCCTTTCGTCACAACATATGGCCTTATGAGGATCGGAACAAAAATCCTCCAACCCATCAGAAGACCAATGGTACCTCCGAGCATAGTGATTATCGGGATTCATCCCCTGCTGAACAACACACCAGTGGCCTTTCACGGTGAAGAAGAAGGTGTGATGATAAAGGTTATACCCGTCCTGAAGGGCCGCATTGTCAATCTTGGCCACAAGACGGCTGATCCGGATAAAATCCTTCACTTCTATGCCAAACTTTTCCCCGTAACGGGTGATCTCCTCAGGGGTAGTAAGGGCCCTTTTACCCTTTCCGCCTGCTACGAAGATCCCCAAATCTTTCTCCCGGCCTTTTAAGGCCTCTTTAAGGGCCCCACATACGGTGGTGGTCAATCCGCTTGAATGCCAATCAAACCCTAAAAGACAACCCAAGGCTTGAAACCAAAAAGGATCCGAAAGCCTTCGCAAAACCTCCTCGGGGCCGAACTCCAAAACCAAAACCTCAAGTATCCCTCTGCCCAAATGGACCATCCTCTCGAAAAGCCACCTGGGAGCCTCACCCCAATGAAGAGGTAAAAGGGCCTCGCCCCTTTTCATTTACAACTCCTTTTTGTTTGAAGATAACACTTAAAGGGCAAAGGGTAAAGCATAAAAAGGAAGGTCTTCAAATTGACTTAATGTAACGTAATTTATAAGTTTAAACTTCGGATGGTCGGAAAGCTTAAGGAACTCCAAAAGAGGCTCGGCTACAATTTTAAGAAAAGGGACCTTTTAATCCAAGCCCTCACCCATCCCAGTTTCGGCTTTCCCCATAATGAGAGGCTTGAGTTTTTGGGGGACTCGATTTTGGGAGCCTGTATAAGCCATCTGCTCTTCGAGGCCTTTCCCCAGGCCAAAGAGGGGGAACTCTCCAAAAGAAGGGCCCATTTGGTGAAAGAAAAGACCCTGTGCGAAATCTCCCATAGACTGGAACTTTTTGAGTTCTTGAGATTGGGCAAGGGCGAGGAACTTGACGGAGGAAGGAGAAAACCATCGGTCTTAGCCAGTGCCTTTGAGGCCTTGATCGGGGCCGTCTACTTGGATGGCGGTTTAGAAGAAGCTCTGAGGATCACCAGAAGCCTTTTTGAGGATTATTTAAAAGAACCTTTCCTTGAAGATGGCGATTATAAGACCCAGCTCCAGGAATTAAGCCAAGCTCTCTTCAAGGAGACGCCCGTTTATCGCATACTATCCGAGAAGGGACCTGATCACCAAAAGACATTTGAGGCGGTAGTTCTTATAAAGGGGCATATTTGGGGAAAAGGAGAGGGAAGGACGAAAAAAGAAGCGGAGCAAAGAGCGGCCAAGGAGGCCTTAATAAAGCTAAATGAGAAGGGTAATCCCCATCTTCATACCTAATCTGGGTTGTAGGGTCCGCTGTATTTATTGTGACCAAGGAAAAATTGTCGGAAAAAGGCCCCAACTCCCCTCCCCCGAAAGGATCAGGGAGGAAATAGAACTGTGGCTCAAAGAGAGGCTCAGAGAAAAGGAGGAGGTGCAAGTAGCCTTTTTCGGCGGAAGCTTTACCGGATTGGGAATAGAATGGCAGGAAAGGCTCCTTTCTTCGGTTCGTCCCTTCGTCGAGAAAGGCCTCGTTCACTCCTTGAGGCTCTCCACAAGGCCCGATCTAATCGATGAAAGGATCCTTGAGCTTTTAAAACGGGAAAAGGTAAAGACCATCGAACTGGGGGTCCAATCGATGGATCCCGAGGTCTTGAGGTTGAGCAAAAGGCCCTATGGGGTTGAAACGGTCCAAAAGGCCTCCAAGCTCATCAAGCACTGGGGGTTCGAACTGGGGATACAGATCATGGTGGGACTTCCGGGGGAGACGCTCGATTCCTTCAAGGAAACCGTAAAAAAGGTCATCCAATTGGGCCCTTCTTTGGTGAGGATTTATCCGACCTTGGTGTTAAAAGGCACTGAACTTGAGAGATGGTACCACCAGGGACTTTATAAGCCCTTGGAGCTTTGGGAGGCCGTGGAGCGTTCTAAGGAGGCCCTTTGCGAGTTTGAAAAGGCCCACATCCAAGTGGTTAGGATCGGCTTACAAAGGGAAGAGGAACTGGAGAGAAACCTTGTGGCTGGACCTTATCATCCAGCTTTTGGCGAATTGGTAAGAGCTGCCCTCTTTTTAGACAAATTAAAGCTTCATCTCCAACATAACCCCAAAAGGGCCTTAGTGAGGATAAACCCCAAGGATGAGTCACTACTTTACGGGCATAAAGGCGAGCTTTTGAAAAGATTAAAAGCCTCATTGGAAGGAACCGAGTTGATCTTCCAAAAGGACGAAACCGTAAAAAGGGGAGATTTAAAGGTTGAAAGCGTTTCTTAGGATCTTTTTCCTTTTGGCTTTTCTCTTCTATTTTTCCTGTGCTCCAAAAATCATCTATCCACCTCCTCAGGTCCAAAAGGTCCAGTATGGTTTAGCCTCTTGGTACGGTGAAGCCTTCCACGGGAAAGTCACCTCAAGTGGTGAGATATTCGACATGAACGAATTAACTGCCGCTCACAATTTCCTTCCGCTTGGGACTTTGGTGATGGTCACCCATTTGGGAAACGGCCGGTCGGTTCTGGTGAAGATAAAGGATCGGGGCCCTTTGGTGGAGGGAAGAATTATCGATTTGTCTTATGCAGCGGCTAAGGCACTTGGGATGGTGGAGGAGGGAGTGGCTTGGGTAAAGGTGGAGGTGGTGAGTTTCCCTGAAGGACCTTTGGTGTTTGGTTATACCCTTCAAGTGGGGGCCTTCTCGGAAGAGAGAATGGCCAAGCTCCTTTGCGATAGGTTGAAGGCCCAAGGGTTTGCCGCCTATATGGTGCCTTTTAAGACGGAAAGCGGTACTTATTGGCGGGTTAGGATAGGAAATTTTCTGAAGGAGAAAGAAGCCCGAGCATTTGCCGAAAAATTGAGGCTTTTGGGTTATGACGTGATCATCATGGCTCATTGATTTTTCTATTGAAAAATAAGGAGTATGGATGTTAAGGTATCCTTAAAAGAGGGGGAAGGAGGTATTTGATGAAAAAGTTAGCCTTAATCCTATTTTTGCCCCTTTTATGCTTCTACGGATGCGTTTACCTTGTAGCCGCAGGAGCGGGAGCTGCAGCCGGAGTGGTGACCTATAAGTACATAAGCGGAGAACTCCAGGTTCAATATCCCTATCCCTTGGAGAGAGTCTGGCACGCCACCGAAGAGGCCGTAAAAGAGATGAGGATATCCGTGACCGAAAGGGCTCGAGACACCTTTTCGGGCTCACTGAAAGGGAAAACCTCGACGGGAACCTCGGTAAGCATCAAGGCCAAACAGTTGGAAGAAAAGGTTACCCTGGTCAAGATACGGGTGGGGATTTTCGGCGATGAGGCAGCTTCCATGAGGATCAAGGACGCCATAGATAAGAGGTTGGGTATATGAGAAAAGTCGCCATTTTCATGGGGTCAAAATCGGATCTCTCGCATTGTGAAAGGATTAAAAAAATGCTGGAGTATTTCGGCCTTGAAACCATAATGAAGGTGGCCTCGGCTCATAAGACTCCGGAGAGGGTCTTAAAACTGGTAAGGGAACTTGAGAAAGAAGTTGAGCTTTTTATAACTGTAGCAGGAAGGAGCAATGCCTTGAGTGGATTGGTAGATGCCCAGACCTTTAAGCCCGTTATCGCCTCTCCGGTCCTGAGTGAGAGGTTCGGTGGGGCCGATATTTTTTCAAGCCTGCGAATGCCCTCAGGGGTAGCGCCCCTGGTGATCCTTGAACCTGAAGAAGCCGCTTTAGCGGCGGCAAAAATCATAGGCCTTTATGATCCCCAGGTTAGGGAGAAGGTCAAGGCCTATCAAGAGGAAAAAAGAAAGGAGGTGGAAGAGGCTCAAGTTTAAGCTCGGAACAATAAGCTTTAGGAGGCATAAAGTTGGATATAAAAAATTACCTTTTGGTGGTGGGAAAAGGAGGAGTAGGTAAAACCACGCTGAGCATTCTTTTGGCGCTGAGGTGGTTAGAAAAAGGGAAGAAGGTAGGAATTTTAGACGCAAACCTCTCATCCCCCGATATCCCCCTTTATCTTGGAATCCCTCCTTTGGGCGTTGAGACCTTTAAGGAAGACCTGGAACCTTTGGAAATACAAGGCTTAAAGGTCTTGTCGCTCGGCCTTTTCTTGGAACAACGCTGGACTCCGGTGAGTTGGAGAGGTCCCATAAGGCACCGGGTCTTGGAGTATTTTTTGAATAAAGTCCAATGGGGGGAATTGGACGTTTTATTGATCGATATGCCTCCTGGAATAGGTGAGGAGCATCTCACTTTGGGTGAACTTCTCAAGGGAAAGGCTCAAGTCCTATTTGTGAGCGATTCTTCCCGGGGGGCCGTTTTTGAGGTAAAGAGGGTCAACGCCTTTTTCCGACAACTGGGCATTAAGCCCCTCGGAGTGGCCCTTAACAAAGAATCATGGCACAGACCGAAGGGGTTAAAGCTTAAACTGCTCGGGGCGATCCCTTTTGAGTCCGAGTTGCTTTTGAGTTCGAAAGAAGAGGGAGGGCTTTTATATTTTGAAGGAGGCAAAACCTTCCGCACCTCCTTAAAACGCTTGGCCAATAGAACCTTCCGTATGCTCTATGGAGAAGTGGGATACCCCTTAACCCTCAAGGCCAAAATCCTCTTAAAGGGAGGATAGGATGGAGGTTTGGGAGGCCATAAGGGGAAGGAGATCCATAAGGAAGATGAGAGGTGATCCCATCCCGGAAGAGAGGGTATTGGAGTTACTTGAAGCCGTAAAATGGGCACCTTCTTGGGCTAATACTCAGTGTTGGGAAGTGATACTGGTAGGAAAACCCGAGATAAAGGAAAGTTTGGCCCAAACCCTATTGAGTTCCCATCCTCACAATCCGGCTTATGAGACCACCAAAAAGGCCCCGTGGGTCCTGGTGTTTTTGGGGCAAAAGGGGAAAGCGGGGTATTTGCAAGGTAAACCGGCCACCGATAAGGGTGATTGGCTTATGTTCGACGTAGCTCTTGCGGTCCAAAACTTCTGCCTTGCGGCTTGGGACAAGGGGTTAGGTACGGTGATTGTGGGGGCCTTTGATGCCCAAAAGGCAAAAGAGATCCTTCGAGTACCCGAGGACAGGGAAGTGGTGGTGATCGTCCCCTTGGGCGTACCTGAGGAGATTCCCGAGCCCAGAAAGAGAAAGGAGGTCCGGGAATTCTTGTATAGGGAAGTCTTCGGGGGAAAATAGCGGAAAGGTATGAAAAAGGTATGAAATACGTTTATGGTCCAGTCATGTCTCGGAGGCTTGGGATAAGCTTAGGCATCGATCTTGTCCCTAAGAAGACGTGCAGTTTTGATTGCATCTATTGTCAGGTGGGCAGAACCACCAATAAGACCATAAAAAGGGAGGAATACGTTCCTTTAGAGGAGATACTCCGAGAAGTAGAGGAGGCTTTGAAGAATCCCCCGAGGGGGCTTGATTTTTTAAGTATCTCCGGTTCGGGCGAACCCACCTTGCATTCCAGAATAGGCGAACTGCTCAAGGAATTAAGGGAAAGAAGCCCTTATCCCTTAGCGGTCATAACCAATAGCTCCCTTTTGTTTATGGACGAGGTAAAGGAGGCCCTTCTTCTGGCGGATGTGATCTTGCCTTCCCTTGATACGGCGAACCCCAGCGTCTTTGAGACCCTTAATAGGCCCCATCCCGAGTTGAAGCTCGAAGAGATCATCCGAGGTCTTAAGGACTTTCGTAAGGTCTTTAAGGGAAAGATATGGCTTGAGGTACTTCTGTGTCGAGGCATAAACGATAATCCGCCTGACATAGCATTGTTGAGAGAAGTGATTTATCAAATAGACCCAGACCTGGTTCACGTTCACACCGTCTCCCGACCTGGGGCTGAGGAATACGCTTATCCAGTTCCCGAACAGAGGCTCAAAGCCATAGTTTCTGAACTCGGACCCAAGGCCTTCCTCGTCTCCGCTTCTTCTCAGAAAAAAGGATCCTCCCCCCGTGAAGACTTGGAGGAGAGGATCCTCAGGATACTCAACACGAGACCCCTTACCTTAGAGGACCTGGTGATGAGCTTGGGTTTTGAGGAAGGGGAGATCCTTCCCTTGATAGAGAAGCTCGTCCAAAAGGGGAAAATAAGGTCTCGCCTTTTTCATCATCGCCTCTACTATGAGGCCTTAACGAAGTGATAAAGCAACCTATCGCCTTCGAGCCTGATTACCTCAGGAACCATCTCCATACCGACCTTAAGTTCTTCCTCAGGGATGTCCTTGGAGATCCAACCGAAAACCTTATATTGCCCAAAATCCAAAAGCCCCAAGGTGTAAGGTAAGACCTTCTCAAACCCCACAGGGGCATAAGTCAAGCGCGTAAAGCTTAAAAGCTTCCCCTTTCCTTCCACTTCAAACCACTCCATTTCACTTGACAAGCATTCACAGCAATCCGCCCGCGGAGGGAAATAGAGCTTACCGCATTTCTTACACCGAGTCCCGGCGAGTTTCCCCTTCTCCAGATAATCGATGAAATCGTTCACCTTGGTTATAGCCGTAAAACTCACCACCCCGAACTTCTCAAAACGGGTATCCTGTTCCTTTTTCTCCTTCATGACCTTACCTCCCCATTATGATTACGTTTCCATAGAGGCCAACACCCCCTATGTTATGGACCAAACCGATCTCAGGGTCTCTTACCTGCATAGGACCGGCCTCACCCCTCAATTGAAGCACGATCGTCCGCACTTGAGACCCACCGGTTGCCCCTATGGGATGCCCTTTGGAGAGAAGCCCTCCGTCTACGTTAACCGGGATCGAACCTTCCTTATAGGTCTCTTTGGCCCTTATGAGTTCCTTTCCCTCCCCTGGCTTAGCAAAACCCAAATTCTCATAGGCCATTATCTCCGCGATGGTGAAACAATCATGAACCTCCGCCACATCCACATCCTTGGGGGTTATGCCGGCCATCCGATAAGCCTTCTCCGCAGCGATCCGCGCCACCCGCAAGCCTTCGGTAAGATCCGGCCTTCCCGTCATGGTCACGGCCTCCGCAGCCGAACCGACCCCCAATATCCACACGGGTTTTTCACAAACCGCCTTAGCCACCTCTTCCGAGGCCAAGATTATACAGGACGAACCATCCGCATTAGCGCAGCAGTCACCCACCCTCAACGGAGAGGCCACGGGTTCGGCGAATTTACTTTCGGGGTTAAGGAAATCCTCCATTGTCACCGCTTTCCGGAAAACGGCCTTATCGTTTATCTGGCCGTAAATGGAGGACTTTATCCTCACTTGGGCTAAGTCCTCAGAGGTCAACCCCCACTTATCCATATAGGCTCGAGCATAAAGGGCATAATAGGCAGGCATCATCGTCCCAAAAGGTGATTCCCATTGGATATCGGCTCCTCTTCCCATCCTTTCTTGAACTTCCATGGAACTCAACTCAGACATCTTCTGAACGCCAAGTACACACACTATTCGATAAAGCCCGGATTTTATCATGGCATAGGCCATTATCACGCCCGTGGTGGAAGAGGAACATACGGTCTCCACGTAACAGGTCGGCTGAGGTATAAGCCCCAAGTATTCAGCTATAACCCCTGCGGGTGAACGTTGACGATCATATTCCGGCGCCGAACAGATGAGGGAAGCCTCTATCTCCTTCGGACTTATCTTGGCATCCTCTATCGCCTCCCGAAAGGCCTCAAAGGCAAGTTCCCTCAAAGAGCCCGGATAAGCCCTCACAAAAGCGCTTTGCCCTACCCCTATAATAGCGACCCTTCCTCCCATATCTTCCTCCTTTGGAAAAAGGCTTTTGGACTTTTTATAATAAAACCCGCTCGGAGGTCAACCCAATTCAAAGAGCCCTCCCATACAGAAAGCTCATCTCCTTAAGCACCTCCATAAGGTCAGACCTCAAGTCCGAAGTCTTAAGGCGCCAACGCCAATTGCCCTTTGAACTGGACGGGATGTTAAGTCTTGCCGACGAAGGAAGCCCTAATACGTCTTGCATGGGCACTATCACCGCTTGAGCCACTGAAGCCATAAGAAGCCTTATCATCTCCCAGACTAAACCCTCCCGATGGGGTCTTTTGCCGAGGTATTTAAATACCCTCTGCTTCCCTTCCGGGCTTAGCTCTTCCTCAAACCATCCCAGAAGCGTATTGTTATCATGGGTACCCGTATAGGCGAAGCAATTCGGGGTGAAGTTATGGGGGAGATATGGACTTTTCGGGAAATCATCACCAAAGGCAAACTGTAAAACCTTCATGCCCGGAAAGCCGAATTCAGCCATAAGTTCCCTCACATCGGGCGTGATGATCCCGAGGTCCTCGGCCACAAAGGGTAAAACGTAAAACCTCTTTCTCAAGGCCTCAAAAAAATCCCGTCCCGGCCCCTTTCGCCATTTCCCCTGTTGGGCATCCTCGGAACCGAAGGGGATGGCCCAGTATCCGGCAAAACCCCGAAAATGGTCAAGCCTCAAGACGTGAAAGTACTTAAGGTTATGTCGGATCCTCTCTATCCACCATCTATAACCTTCCTCTTTTAGCGCCTCCCATCGATAAAGAGGATTCCCCCATCTTTGACCTTTTGAACTGAAATAATCAGGAGGGACCCCTGCCACAAAAAGGGGCATCCCTTCCGAATCGAGTTCGAAAAGATGACGATTAGCCCATACGTCACAGCTATCATGGGTCACATAGAGAGGTAGATCCCCTATTATGAGTATCCCCTTCTCTTCGGCATATCTTTTGACCCTTTCCCATTGAGAGAAGAAGGTAAATTGAATAAAGGCCTCTTTAAAAAAGAGATCCTCAAACTCCTCCTTTATCCGTTCCACAACTTTTGGGTTAAACTCCTTAAACTCCTTCGGCCACATATACCAGGGTTTCCCCTCAAAGCGATCTTTTAAGACCTTAAAAGCGCACCAGCTTTCAAGCCAATTTTGATTCTCCTCCAGAAACCTTTCCCAACCAGGGGTTTTACTCCCTTTGAAGGAGACCCAAGCCTTTTCCAAAAGCTTCTTTTTAAAATCCGCACTCCTTTCGTAATCACAAAAACCCTCCCTAAACGGGGGTACCCCTTGAAGGTCTTTTCTTTCAAGAAGCCCCTTTTGGAGCAGATCTTCTAACGACACAAAGAGGAAATTACCCGCAAAAGCCGAAGGACTTGAGTAAGGGGAGTTATCCAAGAATGGATCAGTCGGACCAAAGGGAAGGATTTGCCAAAAGCACTGACCTGATCCTCTCAGAAAATCGATGAACCTATAAGCCCATATTCCCAAATCCCCCACCCCATAGGGGGAAGGGAGGCTACTTATGGGAAGCAAAATGCCCGAACCCCTCAATTTACACCTCTATGGAAAGCCTTTTGGCCAAACGCAAAAGCGCTTCCGATGTGATCTCCTTCTGTTTTTTCAAAAACATAAATAAATAAGCCTGAGCCTTTCCCAAGGGAAGCCTCAAAAGATCCGAAAGTTCAATCAACTTTTCAAGCCTCTCAAAATCGGTGAACTCCTCCCTTAAAAGGCCCTCCAGGCAATCCTCCAAGATCCTCAAGGCCTTAGCCCTAAAATGGGAAAGGTCCAATTTCAGACCAAGCTCTTCTGCTTCTCGAAGAGCTTCCCTTAAAAGGAAAGGCGAAAGCTTCTCCAAAGCCCTTTTTGCCCTTATCCAAAAAATGCACTCCGCAAGCTTCCGAAGGGCATAAGGGGGGTCAAAGTCCGTTTTCTTCATAAAGCTCATAAGTGGAAGGAGCCTCTCATAATACCCTTCGAGCAAATCCCCTATCTCGTGAAAGGTCTCCTCACAGAAAAGCTCAACGGCCTCCTCTTGGAATTCGGAAAGTAAAGATGATAAGGTGAAGACCTCCTCAGAACTTTCCTTGATGAGAAGGGCGCTTCCGGAAAGATCTCCCTGGCGAAAAGCCTCTTTTATCCTCTCTTTTTCCTCGATCTTCCCTATCCCACAGACCAAGTTATGATCTCCAAAACTTAAAAGCGAGAAGGAAAAAACCCCTTCTTCGGAGGTTCGCTCCTCTTCCACCTCTATCTTGCCAAGCTTAAGGGTCGCCTTGCCCCATTTAAATTCCTCTTCTTCCTTATTTTTGACCCTTAAGGCCCCAAAACGTTCCTCATCTCTTCCCAGGAAGGATTGAAAGATCAGATGAAAGGCCCCCCTCTTCAAATCCACCTTATGAGGCAAAACCTCCCTAAGGTAAAGCTTTTCTCCATCTCCCTTCTCGGGGATGTTGCTTTTTACCTCGCGAAGCCTCTCCAAAAACTCCCTTTCCAACTCGATCCCCAAAAACCTCCTCCCCAGATCGATAGCCCTTGAGGCGTGCTTTAAAACCAGAAGCGTCTCAATCCCTGAAGGATCGTCAAAAAACCAAGCACAACTGGTGAACATCAAAAGGCTCTCCCTCTCTATCTCAAGAAGGGCTAAGGCCTTCTGAGGGGAACCGGATCTTAAATGCTCTTTCAAAAATCGATCCTTTTTGTCGGGATCCAGGATCACCTGGATGTAATCCTCTTTGGCCTTCTGGAAATCGAAAAAGACCTGGGCGGCCTCACTTTTGAGGCTCCCTTTCAAGGCTTCCCTCAACCAGTCCAAAGCCTCCCTTAGGGGTCTCCTCCACTTCTGGTTCCATTGGGGGTTCAGATTGCAGGAACAGCCGCAGTCTTCCTTCCACCTTTCAAGGCCGTGGGAACAGCTCCAAGAGCTTTTTTCTTGGATCTGGACCTGGTCAGTGGGCGGGTGTTTCTCCAAAAACTCCCCAAAAACGGTGAGCTTAATGTCCTTTTGTTCTTTCAATTTGGAAAATAAATAAGCCAAAGCCATCTCCCCAAAGGCCTTGTGATGCCCAAAGGTCTCTCCATCGGTAACAATTGACAAAAGGGGGCTCCCTCCTTGAGGCATGGCGGATTTTATTTCGTTAAGTAACCACTCCCCATTTTTTAAAAGATCCCCAAAAGAGACCCCCATGGAGAGGGCATGATGGAAAAAGAACACATTTATCTCCCTTCCCGAAGGCAACTTCACCTTGTAAGGCCTAAAGGGATCGATCCTTCCCCCTTCCACCTCTTGCCAATACTCCCCGAAACGCTTTGTCCTTTTGGCCTGAAAGGGCGAAAGGATCACAAAGGAGATCCCGTGTCTTGCCAAAACCTCAAGCGTTTCCGTATCCACCGCACACTCGGGCAGCCACATGCCTTCGGGTTCCCTTTTAAAATGGAACTTGAACTCCTCAATCCCCCACTTTACGTTGAGGTCTTTGTCTTCCTCCGAGGCCAAGGGAAGGATTAAATGGGAATAAGGATGGCTTATGGCCGAACCATGCCCTGAGAAACGCTTCCTCGCCTCCATATCCCCTTGGATTATAGCCTGATAGACAGAGGGGGCATTTTTCCGCAACCACCTAAAGAGGGTGGGTCCTATATCGAAGCTCAGGAAGGAATAATTATTAACCACTGCCCTCAAAAGCCCCCCTGATCCATAAAGTCTGGCCCAGAAATTAGGAGCGTAACATTCGTGGGTGATCCTCTGGTTCCAATCGTGAAAGGGGGAAGCTGAGCGCTCTTTTTCCACAAAGTCGATATAAGGATTCTCCCTTGGGGGTTGATAAAAATGGCCATGAATTACCAAAAAACCGCTCTTCATCATCTTTCTTCCCCTTTTATGGGCAATATCTCGTAAAGATCAAAAGGAACTCCGGAGTCCGGATAAAAGAGGATTTTTACCTTCAGTCTTCCCAGTTCCTCGAGTTTATGCTTTTCGAGATACTCGATAATCTCGGGCCTCGCTCTTAATTTTACTTGACCCTCCCCTCGAAGGGCAAATTTCCTTAGCTCCCTTAAGATCTCTTCTCCTAAAAGTGGGGTTTTTCTAATCCAGCCTTTTCCCCCACAGTGAGGACAGGCCTCCGTAGCGACCTCAAGCAAAGAAGGCCTTAGCCTCTGACGGGATAATTCCAGTAGGCCAAACTTGGAAATGGAACCCAGCTCCACTTTGGCCTTATCCGTCTTAAAGCCTTCTCGTAGAGCCCTTTCCACTTCTTTTTTATGAGCGGTATCGGCCATGTCTATAAAGTCTACCACCACAAGCCCACTTAGTCCCCTCAGCCTTAGTTGCCTCGGGATCTCGGAAGCGGCCTCCAAATTGGTCAAAAAAGCCAGACTTTCTGGATCCCAAGGTCCCTTGCCTTTACTGGTATTAACGTCAACTGCCACAAGGGCCTCAGTGAGGTCAAAGTAAAGGCTTCCTCCTGAAGGGAGGATGAACTCCCTTTGATAAAGCCCCTTTACTTGTTCTTCCACGTGAAAGCGCTCAAAAAGGGGTAGGGAATCCTTGTAAAGTCTCACCCTTGAACGGTATCGGGGCATAAATTCCTGGAAGAAGGAGAGGATTTTTTGATAAATCCCTTCGTCATCCACCAATATCTCCTTTACCTCCCAGGTGAAGTAATCCCTTATCACCTTCAAGGCCATAGGGGGTTCCTCGTAAAGGAGGGAGGGGATCCCCTCCTCAGCGGCCTTCTTCTTTATGCTCTCCCACACGCGAAAAAGGTGTTCCAAATCCCTCAGCAGCTCCCTCTTTGACCTTCCTGAAGCAGCTGTTCTCACTATCAAACCCATTCCTTCAGGCAGTTCCAATTGCGAAAGAAACTCCTTAAAAGCGCGTCTCCGTTCGGGTTGTTCGATCTTGAGAGAAACCCCTTTTACCGGTTTATTGGGCATGAGGACCAAGTATCTTCCCGCAAGCGCCAGATAGGTGGTCAAATAGGCCCCCTTTTCGCCTCTTGGGTCCTTGGTGACTTGAACTATAAGGGGTTGACCCTTTTGAAGGAGGGATTCGATCCTCTTACGTCTTGATCTTGGTTTGATGAGGAAGTAGGAGGGATCTATCTCCTCAAGGGGGAGAAAGCCATTTCTCCCCTCCCCGAATTCCACGAAGGCCGCTTGAAGGGTTGGATCTATGTTAACAACCCTTCCCTTGTACACATTCCCCACCAGGCTACGGGAAAAAGGCGTATCCAGGAAAAACTCCTCAAGCTTATCCTCTTTAAGGATCGCAATTCGAACCTCTTGAGGAGAGGTCTCTATGAGGATCTTTTTCGCCATTGGGTAATGCAATTTTACACTTTTGTTGACACCCTAAGAACCCGTTGATAAGGTATTATTAAAACCGAGGCAAGGGCCCATGTACGAATACTTCGTTAAGGGCGGAGTGGTGATGTATCCCATCCTCATATGCTCCATTGTGAGCTTGGCCGTATTTTTGGAACGCCTATGGGCCCTACGAAGAAGCAAGGTCATACCCGAGGAGCTTCTCTTTGAGGTGTTTGACCTTTTGAATAAGGGAAAGGTCCAAGAGGCCCAAAGACTGTGTCGGACTTCGGAGAGCAGTTTGGCTCAGATCCTTTATGCAGGCTTATCCAATTTGGGGAAGGGTCGACTTACGGTAAGGGAAAAGATAGAAGAAGTGGGAAGAAGGGAGGTCTCCTTTCTTGAGAGATACTTAAATGTGATTAGCACCATTGCCAGTATCGCCACCTTGTTAGGCCTTTTGGGAACCGTTACGGGTATGATTAAGACCTTTAAGGTACTTGCCGCAAAGGGCATAGCTGAACCGGGGGATGTGGCAGGTGGTATCTCGGAAGCCCTTATCACTACCGCTGCTGGGCTCATTGTGGCCATTCCTTCCCTTGTCATGTACAACTACTTGAGGTCAAAAGTGAGATCTTTGACCCTTGAGCTCGAAGAGGTGGCTCTTAAATTGCTCGATTTTTTGGGTAAGGATTAGATATGCGTTTTTGGCAAGACCGAAGTGATGATGGCCCAAGGATTGATCTCACGCCGATGGTAGATGTAATGCTCCAATTGATTATCTTCTTCGTCCTCACCTCTTCCTTCATTAGGCCAGGACTCAAGGTGGATCTGCCCAAGGGGGTTCCAGAATTAACCCCTAAGGAAAAAAAGGAAATGGTCATCACCATCACCAAGGAAAACCAGTTATACTTTGGGAAAAAGGAGATGAGCTTAGGGGACCTGGAGAGCCTATTCCTTCAGAAGGCCCAAGAGGCCCCTGATACCCTTATAGTGATAAATGCCGACCGAAGAGCCTTTCACGGCACTGTGGTGGAAGTGATGGAACTTGCCAAAAGATCGGGGCTTAAAAACTTCGCCATCTTAACTAAGAGATGAGATTCCTAAGGTATATACCTCTTTCCTTGGGTCTTTTCGTGTGGTTTTACGCCCTTTTTTCGCCGAAGGGTTTGCCCGATTTTTTGAAGCTTTTAATCATCAAAAGGGCACTCAAATCGGAAATCATGGAATTAAAAGAACAAAACAAGCACCTTCAAGAGGAACTCCGTAAGATAAAGACCGATCCCCTTTACCTGGAACACTTGGCCAGGTCTCAACTGGGTATGATTCGCGATGGCGAGATCTTAATCATCCTACCCTCTAACCTCCCTTGAAGGCCCTTTCCTTGACACCCGAAGGGGAAAAATCTACTATAACTTAAATTTTAAAAAAGATGCCCAGAGAAAGAGCAGGAGGAAGAGGAAAAGACCAAATCAGGCCAGTCAAGATCCTGCGGGGGGTCTTGAAGTTCGCCGAAGGCTCAGCCCTAATCACCCTTGGGGATACTAAGGTCCTGTGTGCCGCAACGGTTGAGGAGAACGTCCCACCCTTTCTTAAGGGAAGCGGAAAGGGTTGGATCAGGGCTGAATACGCCATGCTTCCAAGGGCTACTCAGGAGAGATCCCCTCGGGAAAGGTCCTTTGCGGGAAGGGCTCAAGAGATACAGCGTTTCATCGGAAGGGCCTTGAGGGCGGTTGTTGACCTTGAAGCCCTTGGGGAGAGGACGATCGTGATGGATTGCGATGTAATTCAAGCCGATGGAGGGACCCGTGCGGCGGCCGTAACTGGAGGATTTGTAGCGCTTTATGATGCCCTGAGGAAACTGTTGGAGCAGGGGCTTATTGAAAGGTTTCCGGTAAGGGATTTTGTGGCTGCTATAAGTGTGGGGGTAGTGGAAGATGAATTCCTCCTTGATTTGGATTATAGTGAGGATTCGCGGGCTCGGGTGGATCTTAATTTGGTCATGACCGGGGGAGGGAAGCTTGTGGAACTTCAAGGAGCAGGCGAGGAGGGTCCTTTTACTTTTGAGGAACTTTTCCAACTGATAGAGCTTGGTAAAAAGGGGATAAAGGAACTTATTGAGGTCCAAAAGAGAGTCATCCATGAAGGAATTGCTTCTGGCGACCAATAATTTGGGTAAAGCTCGAGAGATCTCGCAGGCTTTAAGCGATCTAAATTTGAGGATATTAAGCCTTCACGACTTAGGGGAAAGAATTCGGGTGGAAGAGGACGGAAAGACCTATTTGGAAAATGCGAGAAAAAAGGCCCGCGAAGTGGGCTTGATGACGAAAAAGCTGACCCTGGCTGATGATTCGGGGCTTGAAGTGGAAGCCTTAGGAGGGCTTCCGGGTGTCGAATCGGCAAATTTTGCCCGAAAGGGAGCAAGTGACAGGGAGAATAACGAAAAGCTTTTGAAATTATTAGAAGGCGTCCCCTTTGAAAGAAGAAGGGCCCGTTTCAGGTGTGTGATGGTCCTGTTCGACCCATTAGAGAAGGTTGAGGAGTGGGTGGAGGGAAGTGTGGAGGGATTTATCCTGGATCACCCAAGGGGTGAACAGGGGTTTGGGTACGATCCCCTTTTTTTCATCCCTGAACTTGGAAAGACCCTCGCGGAGCTACCCCTGGAAGTCAAAAACTCCATAAGTCACCGTGGAAGGGCCCTGATGGCCATTAAGGAAGTTTTGAAGAAGCGTTATAAGGTATGAAGCTCTCTTGTGAAAGGTCTACCTTCTTGTTAAATTCCTTCAGTGAAGCGGGGCGTGGCGCAGCCTGGCAGCGCACCTGCCTTGGGAGCAGGGGGTCAGCGGTTCAAATCCGCTCGCCCCGACCATAAAGGTTTTTCAGGAGGTTTTAAATGAAATGGAAAACCGTTCTCATCTTAGGACTTTTGGCATTTAGTGGAGGTTGTGTTCCGGTAGTTTCAAAAACGCTCCTTAAGGAAACCCAAATGATACCTTTCCGAGAGCTTTCTTCAGAACCCGAAAAGTACAAAGGCAAAACAGTGATACTCGGTGGGATAATCCTTGACGTTAAGGTGGAAAAGGAAAAGACGATCCTTGAGGTCTTACAAGTTCCCGCTTCGCCTTATGAGAGACCCAAGGATATGGAAAAATCCGAAGGTAGATTCATAGTGGAGTACCCCTCTTTTCTTGATCCCGCCATTTACACTAAAGGTAAGGCTATAACAGTAGGCGGAGTCATAAAGGGAAAAGAAGTGGGAAAAATCGGGGAGAGGGAACTGGTCTATCCTCTGATCGAGGGAAAGGAGATTTATTTATGGCCAGTGGAAGAAAAGGAGATGAGATGTGTTTTCGAAGGTTGGCCGAGTGTCCTAATGCCCTTTCCCCGATGCTGGTGTCCTTAAAAAGAGCAACTGTTACTTACTTGCTGAAGAAGGTTAGGCACTTCGTCATCATAGTCGCAGGCATTTCGCCATTGCCTTAAATCATGTAAGTCTGAAGCTAATTGCACATATCCATTTCGTCGAAGATGCTCTCTAAGCAACTTGTGATCACTCGGTGTCTTTGTGGGTTTGAACCCTAATCTTCCAGCCGCACAATTTCTCACCCAACAAAAAGCTGCATAATAGGCTCGGCTTACAGCGGTACGATAAGCTGCTTCTTCCAGATATTCTCGCCAGTCAAACTGCACTCTTCTCTCCTGGTGTTCGAAAATCCGTAGTCAGTTGAACCCACCCCTCCTTATTTACAAGGTCGCTTATAAATTCTGCTTGCGCCTCTTTCAATCGGTCAACAAAAGAGTCATCATAATTTTTAAGCCTTACATATAAAACAAGATAATAGTCTTCTATCTCAGGATCTTCATAAAGGTCCATAATAAGTTGCGCTTCTGGAAAGTGTTTTTGGGCAGCATTAATTGCTTTGCGAATTACATCCATCACATCAGGAAATTGAAGGAGATGATCACGAATTTTATCGAGGTTTTTTAGTTGTACTTTCTGAGCTAAAACTTTCAATAACTCTTCATCAATTTATTCTACAAGGGATGCTGTTTTGTTCTTCTCTCGTCGTATTTTTTGAAATAAAAGCTTCCAAAGCTCTTCTGATGCAAATTCACTTATAAATGGCCACCTTCTTTCTCCCAGATTCTTAGTTTCAAATTGTTTTAATTGTGTTAATGAATTTGTGCTTGTAATAGTTTGCATATTAGTTTGCTTTCTCAAACATACTTCGAAGTTTGTCTGTAATACAACCTTCAAAAACCTCTTCAACGCGGCTATGAGCTTCTTCTACCCACGTCAATCCATCAGATACATCGATTGTTTGAGGGCGAACAGTAAAATAATCAATATCGAGAATCACTGCCGTTTTTGTCTCACTGTCTAAGGCTCGCTGTATCTGTATTCGACAAAGGTCTCGATCGTCAGCGTAAGGGAACTCGGCTATTGTAATAAATGAAACTATTTTCTGGGGTAACCGTTCACCCACAAAAGGATAAAAGTCAAAATATTCTTCCAATCTCACGATTGGGGAGGGGAACTCTATTCGGTTAATGTAGCGCAAACCGATCCGCTCCAAACCCTTAATTTCCACCACTTCCTGCAAAATTTTCCAAGCCGATGCAATACGTTTTTTAAAGTGCTCCCAGGTGGGGTAAGGCTTTAAAGCGTTAATGACTAACAAACGAGGTCCAAGTTGTAAAAGCAATTTCCTATCTGAAGCAAACATCAAGACACGGTCTGAGTATTTAATTACTTGCTGAAGGCCTTGAGGAGTTGGGATTATTTCAACTTCTTGAACGAGGCGTTGTTCTCTATAGGGAAAATCATCTTTTACTCTCTCATAAAACAGACCAGGGATGGTCAGATCCCATGGTGTATCCGAACTCAGTCTAAATTCACAAACAGCTTCGATAACGGGAGGATTTTTATATTTTTTCCCATCAAACTTTCCTCTTTTTCTTCCTATTTTAAAAACTCAAACCGCTTTAGGCAACTTTTAACCCCATATACTTTTAAGCCTTTCATCAAAGGCTAAGTATAAGAAGGCTCCCAAGGAGAGGAAGGGGCCGAAAGGGATGGGGGTTTTCAAAGGGTTTTTCTTTTTCAAGGAAAAAGGCAGGCTAAAAAGGAGGCCCAAAAAGGCTCCCGAAAAAAGGGAAAAAAGGGCCCCTCCGGGGCCAAGGAAGCTCCCGATCATACTCAAAAGTTTGATATCCCCTCCTCCCATTCCCTCTCGTTTGGTAAAGCGCTCATAAAAAAAGTCGAGCAGAAACAGAAGGCCTCCGCCCAAAAGACCGCCCAAAAGGGAGGATCTCAAAGGAATGGTCAATCCGAGAAGGGAAAAGAGGATCCCACCGATTATCCCTCCAAGGGAGATCTCATCGGGGATTATCTGATGCTCTAAATCGATGAAAGAACTTGTCAAAAGCCCAGAGAGGAACAAAAAGTAAGGCCAGGCCTTTAAAAGGGAGGGAAATTTCAAAAGACAAAATACCCCCAAAAGTCCTCCCATAAGTTCGACCATTGGGTACCTTAAGGGGATCTTTTCTTTACAAGCTCGACATTTCCCTTTGAGGATCAGAAAACTCAAAAGAGGGATATTATCGTAAGGCTTTATGGGAGATTTACAGAAGGGACAAAAGGAATAAGGACGGATGAGGGAGAGACCACGAGGAAGACGATAAATACACACGTTTAAAAAACTCCCCCAAATAATCCCAAATAAAAAGGCCAAGACCACGCCCAACTTTGACACCTCCGATTTCCGATGGGATAATTTTGAAACCATGGAACGTATTTTTGAAGAAGGGGAAACCATTATCCTTTTTGACCCCGAAAAGGGGAAGGAATTTGCTTATAAACTCAAAGCTCAGGAGGGTGTTAACCTTCATAAGGGAAAGATCTCCTTTGATGAGATCCTGGGAAAGGAAGACGGGACTTCCGTGAAGACCTCTAAGGATGCCCTGTTTTTCGCCTTCAAGCCCACCTTAAGACAATTTATCATGCACATGCCGCGGGATACCCAGATCATTTACCCCAAAGACATCGCCTTTATACTCCTTTATGGCGACATCTTTCCAGGGGCTAAGGTCCTTGAGGCGGGAATAGGCTCAGGAGCCTTAACGATGGCCTTGCTTCGAGCAGTAGGCGAAAAGGGAAAGGTAATCTCCTATGAGATAAGGGAGGAGTTCGTAAAAAGGGCCTTGGAGAATATAAGGCAATTTTTGGGAGAGGTGAAAAATCACGAGGTGAAGCTCAAAAACGTTTACGAAGGAATAGAGGAAGAGGAGCTCGACCGTCTGATCCTGGATGTGCCGGAACCTTGGAGGGCGGTAAAACATGCGGAAAAGGCTTTGAGAAAGGGAGGGATCTTCATAAGTTATCTTCCCACTATCATTCAGGCGAAAAACCTGGTGGAGACTTTGAGAGAGAGCAAAAGCTTCACCTCCATCGAAATCCTGGAGGTACTGGTCCGCAACTGGCAGATAGAGGGATTAAGCGTTAGACCCTATCACAGGATGGTGGGTCATACGGGGTTTATCATCTTGGCAAGAAGATCAGAATTCGAAAAGGTAATAGAAGCCCCATCTTCTGGGTAAAAGGTCTTCCAGGGAGCCCTTTCCCAATCCTTCAAGTAATAGCTTCAAAAGGCTTATTTTCCTCTTGGGATAAACAAGCTCCACTTCCCCTTTTATTCCTCCAAGGTCCTTGGCAACCTTCAGGGCATCTTCAAAACTCCCAAGCTCATCGACAAGCTTCAATCTCAAGGCCTCCTCACCCGTGATGAGCCTACCATCGGCTATTTCCCTCACCTTCTCAACGGGAAGGTTTCTCGATTGGGATATAGCTTGTACGAATTGCTCGTGGACCACTTTTAAAAGCCCCTCAAGAAGGTCCTTCTCTTGGGACGTTAATCCCCTGAAGGGTGACCCAGTGTCCTTATAAGATCCGCTTTTTATCACGTGAGTCTTGATCCCGATCTTTCTCATCAACTCCTCCAAATCGGTAAAATACATCACCACCCCTATGGAACCCGTTAAAGTACCAGGGTTGGCCAAGATCTTGGTAGCACCACAGGCCACATAATAGGCGCCCGAAGCAGCCACATTCCCCAATGAAGCTACCACCGGCTTCTTCTCCCTTATCCTCAAAACCTCTCTCCAGATCTCTTGGCTTGCTCCCACCGAGCCACCGGGTGAATCTATCCTCAAGAGGATGGCCTTTATGGTCGAATCCTCCGCGAAAGCCTTAAGCTCCTTAAGGACCTCCTCCGAACTCTCTATCACCCCTTTTATCTCCACAACGCCTACCTTCTCCCTTTTTAGGGAAACCAAACCCCTTCCCGCCAAAAGGAGAACCAAAACCAAAATAAAGATCCCAAAAACCGCTAAAAGAAAGCCCCTCTTCTTCATCTTTCCCATCTGGCCCTTAGGAGGTTTTCTTCAACCCTATTGAAGGATAAAGGTAAGTCTTTAAACGCTTCCAAAGGATCAAGGCCCTCTCTCATAAAAACCTCCCACCTGAAGGCCTCCTTTGAAGCCTCCTTTAGTGAAAAACTAATCACGTCCTTCGAGTTTTTAAGAAAGTTTAAAACCTCCAGATAATCCTTATACTCCTTGAGCCCCTCAATTATGAGAAGGTATTTGTGGGGTTCATTCAGAAGGGCTCCTTTCTTAAGGAAGCGAAATAGGTCATCCTTAAGGACCCAGGCTTGTATCTTCAAAACCCTCTCCGGGGGTAGGTCCCTTTTCTCCACGATTCTATAACCCCTTATAAAATTGGGAGCCATCTCGGCGAGTTGTGCCTGAGCCTCCTTTTTTGCCCCGAGTCGAGAGGCCAAATCCATCACCGCTTGATAGAAGGCCTCCTTAAGCAGGCTTTCCCATGGGGGAGGTCCACTCTCTTGATAAGGACGTCTGAGCTCAATCTCCACCAGGGTCTGACCTAAGGAGAGTTTCGCCCAAATGAGGGCGAAAACAACTATAAGGCCAATTCCCTTTGCTCTTCCCATCTTAAACTCACCCAAACTTCCGAAAAGGGCTCTTCCTGTAAAAGGACGACCAGCCCCCTTTTTGCGAGCTCTAAAGCCGCAAGAAAAAGCGGAATGAGCTCCCTTTTCCCCTCTACCTTCAACCTCCCCAATTTCCCCAAAAGGTCAAGGAGTTCCGCTATTTTCCTCTTGAGATCCAAAACCTTAAGAGGCCTATAGGTCGATCTTTTTTCCCTCTTCTCCTTTAAAAGGACCCTTTTGGCCGATTCGATCAAAGCCCCGATCTCAACCTTAAACTCCTCTTCTGACTCTTGTTCTTCTTGCGGACGGGTAAAAACATCCCACCCGAGCAATGGCCTTTCCTTAAGCCATTGTCTTGCCTTTTGAAACACGCTATACCTTAAAAGCCTTCTTTTGAGGTCTTCCTCCAATTCCTCCTCTTCTTTTCCCCTCTCCTCTTTCGGTAAAAGGGCCTTCGACTTAAGGTAAAGCAAGGTGGCGGCCATTAAGAGGTATTCCGCTAAAAGTCCCAAATCGCCAAAGCGCATTCTCCGCAAATATTGAAGGTACTGTTCCGAAAGGGCAGAAAGGGAGATTCGAAGTATATCTATCTTCTCCTTTTTGACCAAGTAAAGGAGTAAATCCAAGGGGCCTTCGAATTCAGGAAGCCTTACGTCAAACTGCTCCATCACCAATCAAGGATCATGGCCCTTCGGACTTCGGTCATAGTCTCGGAAGCTATCCTCTGGGCCCTTTTACTTCCTTCGTGAAGGATATCCCTTACATCGTTCATTCTCTTTTTTAACTCTTCCCTCCTTTCCCTTAAGGGTTCGAGGTCCCGGTTTACATTCCCTATCAAGATCCTCTTACAATCCACACAACCTATCCCTGCCCTTTTGCATTCCAGGGCTATCTCCTCCCTTTTCTTGGCCTCCGTATGGAGGGTATGAAGCGCAAAAACCGGACAAAGCTCGGGTCTACCGGGATCGGTCCTCCTCCCCCTTTGGGGATCGGTGAACATGACGGATATCTTTTGGGCTACTATCTCGGGCGGGTCGGAAAGGAAAATGGCGTTGTTATAACTTTTGCTCATCTTACGTCCGTCAATGCCCGGCACATAAGGCGACTCGGTTAGAAGCGCTTGAGGTTCAGGGAATAACTCCCCGTAAAGATAATTGAACCTCCTAGCTATTTCCCGGGTTATCTCCAGGTGTGGAAGTTGATCCTTCCCAACGGGCACGTACTTGGCCTTATAGATGAGGATATCCGCCGCCTGAAGGACAGGATAACCTAAAAAACCATAGGTCCCAAGGTCTTTGTCTTTGAGTTCTTCCTGTTGATCCTTATAGGTGGGGTTCCTCTCAAGCCATCCAAGGGGAGTGATCATGGAGAACAAAAGGTGCAATTCCGCATGCTCTTTGACCCAGGATTGAATGAATAAGGTGCTCTTCTCTGGATCAAGTCCCACCGTGAGCCAGTCGATCACCATCTCTGGCGTGGATTCCTTTATTATCGAGGGGTCCTTGTACTCGGAAGTTAAGGCATGCCAATCGGCTATGAAATAAAAGCACTCGTATTGATCCTGAAGCTGGAGCCACTGTTTTAGGGCTCCATGAAGATGCCCGAGATGTAAATTTCCTGTAGGTCGCATCCCGCTTAAAACCCTCTCCATCTCCTTAACCCCTCAAAGGGATTCTCCTATGAGAAACTTTACACTAGCCTGAATCAAAGGGTAAAGGACCCCTCCTATTAAACCGCTCAAAACCAAGACCAAAAGGATCAAGAATCCATATCGCTCGAGTTTAAAAAGAAGGTAATCCTTACGCCTGGGCAAAATCCCATAAAGGATCTTACTGCCATCTAAAGGAGGTATGGGGATGAGGTTGAAAAGGGCTATGCCCAAGTTGAGACCCACCGAGAGTTTTAGCATGACTAAGAGGGGATCGAAAAAGCCCAAGGATAAGGGCTTGAGACCCCGATACAAAAAGGCGCACAAAAGGCTAAAAATCACATTGGCCATGGGGCCAGAAAGGGCCACAAGAAGCATGCCCTTCCGAGGATCCCTGAAGTTAAAGGGATTAATCGGAACTGGACGAGCCCACCCTACCGTTTTGGTTAGAAAAAGCACCAGTGTGCCGATTGGATCCAAGTGTTTTATTGGATTCAGGCTCAAACGGCCAAAATATCTGGGGGTGGGATCTCCCAGCTTAAAGGCCGAAAGGGCATGGGCATACTCGTGAACGGTTATGGCTCCAAGGATGGGCAGGATAAGAAACAAGATCTGTTGAAGAAGGGATGACATTTGAGGCAAAATTATCAAAGCTTTCTTGAAGAGTCAAATTTAAACGGGGGCACAAAAGATGGAGGAAAAGATCATCCCTTATATAGAAGGTGACGGGGTGGGACCAGACATATGGAAAGCGGCAAAATTGGTGTTTGATGAGGCCGTAAAGGTAGCTTACTCCGGGAAAAAACGCGTCAAGTGGCTTAAGTTATTAGCGGGAGAAGAGGCCTATAAGGAAACGGGTTCTTATTTGCCTGAGGAGACGATCGAGACTTTGAGAAGACATGGCATCGGCATCAAAGGACCCCTCACCACCCCCATAGGGGGAGGCATAAGGAGTTTGAATGTGACCTTGAGGCAGCTCCTTGACTTGTATGCCTGTATAAGGCCCGTGAAATACATCCCAGGGGTACCAAGTCCTTTGAAAACCCCTGAAAAGGTGGATATGGTGGTGTTTAGGGAGAATACGGAAGACGTTTATGCGGGGATAGAATGGCCCTCGGGGAGTTTTGAAGCCAAAAAGCTCCTTCGGTTTTTAGAAGAAGAGATGCATCAAAGGATAAACCCCGAATCAGGGATAGGCCTAAAGATCATAACCCCCTATGGGACAAAAAGGCTTATGAGAATGGCCATCAGATGGGCCCTTGAGCGAAACCGAAAGAGCATCACCATCGTCCATAAGGGCAACATCATGAAGTTCACCGAGGGCGCCTTTTGTCAATGGGCTTATGAAGTGGCCAAGGAGGAATTTGGGGAAAGAGTGATCCTGGAAGAAGAGCTCCAAGGGGAAACGAAAGAGGATAAGCTTATCATTAAAGACCGTTTGGCCGATGCCATGTTCCAACAAGTGCTCTTAAGGCCAGACGAATATGACGTCATCGTCACCCCGAACCTCAACGGCGATTACCTCTCCGAAGCCCTGGCTGCTATGGTAGGAGGGGTCGGGATGGTCGCTGGGGCAAACGTGGGTGACCGGATGGCCCTTTTTGAAGCCATTCATGGGACAGCCCCAAAATACGCTGGAAAAGACATGGTAAACCCGACCTCCTTGATCCTCTCCGGGGCCATGATGTTTGAATACCTTGGCTGGAAGGAGGTCTCACAACTCATCCACAAAGCCATAGAGAGGACCATAAAAGACAAGATCGTGACCTATGATTTGGCTCGTCAAATGGAAGGCGCTAAAAAAGTAGGGACTATGGGTTTTGCTCAAGCGGTAGTAGAGAGGCTCAACTAATATGCTGATTCTCGTGGGAACCCTTCATCGGGTGAAAGAAGCTGCTCAAGCGCTTGGGGAATTTCTCACCTCTAATAAACCTGACCTTATAAGCGTCGAGATAAGCCCTTATAGCCTCTCTTTTCGAAAAAGAAGAAAGGAACTCCTGCCCAAACTATCCTCCTCCTTGAGGCTCTTTTTGGAAATCCCTTACGAATATGAAGTGGCAAGAACATACGCCTCAAAACACCAAATCCCCCTCATCCCCATCGACCTTTGCTACTTGTCAAAGAGGTTTTTGCGGGAGGCTTCTGGGCTTTTCAAAAGACCACTAAGGGAAGAACCCCTCCTTTCTTTTGAAGGACACGTGGGTTTCGTCAAAAAAGTTTGGGATGACAAGACCTTGGGAGGGCTCCTCTCAAAGAGGCTCGATCCCAAAAGGGAGAGGGCCTTGGCCTTAAGGATAAGAAAGCTCTTTCAGCATCATCCGAAAAGGATGATTCATATAGGGGGATGGATCCATATGCTCGATGTCCCTGGAACCCTTTACCATTTTCTAAAGGACCTTAACCCCACACGCTTCTTGATCTTGCCCCAAGAAAAGGGATATCCGCTTGTGTCTTTATGATTTTTGACCTTTTGCGCTTCTTTTATCCCTTGGATAAGAAAACGGGAAGTCTTGTGGCTTTATTTTTCAGCCTTGGTGCCCTCTCTTACGGCTTCTTCGAGGCCCAAAGGCCCCAGGTAAAAACCTTGACCATTAAAACCCCCAAGGTCTCAAGCCCCATCATCATTGGGATCATCAAGGCTCAGAGGATCCTTGAGGAGATGGGCTTTAAAGTGCTGACGGGTCATACTCATGGAGGGCAGATCTTCCCCTTTAATTTGATTGTGAGGCTTTTTACCCAAAAAGTGAGGGGCTAAAAACTCTTCCGGGAGGAAAATTGCTCTATATAACCCGAGGTACCGGCACCTGGGGGCCTCCGATGAGGTTTTTAGCTCCGCCCGAAGTCACCATAATAAGTATCTTCCCCTAAAAATTGACTTGAAATTTCTTCGCACCAATAGTATAAGCTTCGGGAACAAGGGGGTAATATGAGAGTACGGAGGCAGATATTAAGGGCCTTGAAAAGGAAAGAGATGACCTTTTGGGAACTGATAAACTATCAGGATGCTCACATCGCGGAATTCACCAAAACGCTGAAAGAACTGAGGGAAGAAGGATTCATCGAATACCGGGACCATAAATTCTATCTTTTAAAAGACGTCCCCTTACGGGCAAAGGAACCTGTTCTATGCCCCCTTTGTGGGATAGGGGTGAAGTTACAGGGTTTTTTTCTAGAGGTGTTTAAACAATTCCTGGAGGAGACCAAAGAGAGGCCTCTTCCCAAAAGCGATTATGATCAAGGCTTCGTGAGACCCGAGGATACGGTCTCCAGGGTGGCCTTCATGTACGAAAGGGGCGACATAGAGGATCAGGAGATCTTCATTTTGGGGGATGACGACCTTTTGAGTGTGGCCATCGGGCTTACCGGAATGGCGAAAAGGGTAACGGTGGTGGAGATAGATGAAAGGATCGTGGACTTCATAAGGGATTTCTGTGAAAGAAAGGGGATAAACTGGATCGTGGTTCGGAAATACAATGCCTTAAAGGAATTGCCGGCGGAAGAAAAGGGAAAGTACGACGTATTTGTCACCGATCCGGTAGAGACCTCCAAGGGCTTGAAGTTATTCGTGGGAAGGTGTATCGAAGCCTTAAAGGGTAAGGGCTCGGTGGGTTACGTGGGGCTGACTCATAGGGAAGCCTCTTTAAACAAATGGTGGGAATTTGAGAGGTTTTTGATAGAGGCCGGCTTTGTGATCACGGACATCTTAAGGGATTTCTCCGTTTATCCCGAAAGGGAAAACATGTGGGAGGAGTTTTATAAGACCTACGAACTGATGAAGTACTTGCCGTTAAGCATGCCCGATACGGATTGGTATAAATCATCCTTTATAAGGTTCGAAGCCGTAAGCGAGCCGAAATTGCCTCCATTTGACCCTCCTCGAAACCCAAAAGAGCTTTATCTTGACGAGGAGGCTTGGGCCACGCCCCAAACACCCTTTACGACGGAGGAGAACCCATGAAAAAGTCTTTGGCGCTTTTTTCACTCCTATTTCTCTTAGGAACTTCCTGTACCTTAAGGGTTCATGAGGCCACCATAAGCCCTCCCCCACCCCCTCCTCATGTAGGACCGCCCCCTTGGGCTCCCGCTCCAGGGTATAGGTATATCTATCGTTACCGTTATTACCCTTCTTTGGAAGTTTATGTGGACATCGATCGAAACCTGTATTTCTACTTCTATATGGGTAAATGGTACTGTACTCCCGTCCCCCCTCCTCATATAAAGATCGAAGGTGAGTACGTGATCCTTGAGATGGGAACGGATACGCCTTACATCTACCACAAAGAGGTGATAAAGTATTATCCCCCTAAGAAAGGAAAACATAAACATTGGTAAGGGTCTTTCTTGGAGATCAAGTTCCTCCTAAGTGCTCTCAAAGCGGAGCAATACCCTAAGAGAGTGCTCCCAGAAGTGGCCTTTGCCGGAAGATCGAATGTGGGGAAATCCTCCCTTCTTAACACCCTTTGGGGCAAAAAGGGGTTGGCTCGAACAAGTTCCACCCCCGGTAAGACTCGAACCATCAACTTTTACGAGGTGGAAAACTCTTACTATTTCACCGACCTTCCTGGTTACGGTTATGCCAAAGTCCCACTTCAAATGCGGAGACACTGGGCCAAGGCTATAGAAGAGTATTTCCGTACTCGGAAAAACCTTCGGGCCGTCGTATTAATCATGGACTCCAAGTTAGGACCAACGGAACTTGACCTTCAACTGGTAAATTGGCTTAAAACCCTTAGGCCCGAGCTTCCTCTTATCCCCGTCTTGACCAAGGTGGATAAGGCCTCGCAGAAGGAGCTCTCTTCTGCCTTAAATCGGTCTAAAGAAGTCCCTTTTGACACAGAAGTCATCCTCTTTTCAGCCAAAACGGGACAGGGAAAGGATAAGCTTTGGAAGGTCTTACTGGAGTTTCTTCAGGGAAAAGCGTCCCTCTGAGAAGATCAGGTAATGACCGTCTCGAAAGCTCCCCACATTAAAATAGAACCGCCCCTTATCCTCCACCAAATCGGGCGTATGGGTATGAGCCATGATCACCACATCGAAACCCTCTCTCAGTCTTTTGAGGGCATAAACCCTTAAGCGTTTTTGAAGGTCCTCCTGAGGGCCCCTCCTTTTTGACCGAGAAGCCCAAAAGAAACCTATGGGCAGGACCACTCGAGGACCGAGGAACCTCAGAAGGAAACAGGTGAAAGGGTTTTTCAGAAAAAGGGAGGGCAAAAAGTGAGGAAAACCCGAGCTTCTATCGCCGTGAGCCAAAAGGACCCTTAATCCCTCAAGTTCCAGGACGCCCTCCCAACGGTAATTCTCCACCTTCACCCCGAAAAGCTCCCCTTGGAGCCCAAAATCGTGATTGCCCTCAAGGAAGATGATCCGCGTGCCGTGTTTATGAAGGTTTAAAAAGGGCTCCCTTAAGTCCTCATAAAGGGAATGAAGTTTTTTCGCATCCCAAAAGCCGAACCAGAAGTCGAAAAAATCGCCCAGAAGCACAAGCCCCGAGGGGGGTCTCTCTACCAACCTTCTAAAGTTCTCCCACGTCCCATCTTTCCAATAAGGGTTAAGGTGGGCATCCCCCAGAAAAAGCCAAGTCACGACGTCTTAAAACCCCGCCTCTTTAAATAATCGGAAAGGGCCTCCTGCCAAGGTCGCATCTTTATCCCCGCCTCCCTCTCCAGCTTCTCCTTGGAGAGCACGGAAAAGATGGGCCTTCTGGCAGGACGGGTGAGGTCTGCCGAAAGGATGGGAACAAGTTCCACGTCGTTCTTTCCTATCTGTCTGAGTATCTCCTTGGCGAACTCATACCAGGAACACTGCCCGCTATTGGAAACATGATAAATCCCCCAAGCGTCTCTTTTTAGCAACTCCCCTATGGCCCGGGCCAGATCAATGGTATAGGTGGGAGAACCGATAAGGTCCTCTACCACTTCTATTTTCCCCCTTCCCTGGTCGGCCAGGCTCAGGATGGTGTCAACGAAGTTCCGCCCATGGGGCCCGAATAGCCATTGGGTCCTCACGATCAAATAGTCATCCGAATGTTCCTGCACATAACGTTCTCCCAAAAGTTTGCTCTCCCCATACACATTTAGGGGATTGGGTTGATCATCCTCCTTATAAGGGCTCTCCTTTTTGCCATCGAAGATGTAATCGCTGCTTAGGTAGACCACCTTGGCTTTGACTAAACTGGAAGCCTTGGCCACGTTTTTCGCCCCTTCGGCATTTACCGAGAAGGCAAGCTGTGTCCGTCTCTCACAGGCATCCACATCGCTATAACCAGCTGCATTAATCACAATCTGAGGCATCAAGTCCTTAAAGACCCGCTTAACCGTCCCATAAACAGTAACGTCCAGCTCTTCCCGATCAAGCGGGATGACCTCATAAGACTCCGAAAGGACCTCCACCAGGGCTCCCCCCACAAGCCCTTTAGCCCCTATGATGGCGATTTTTCCTCTTTTTTCCATCACTAACCGCCCCCCTTCTTTTAGGAGATTATACTTAAGTTAAAAGTTCGGGATACCGCAACCTTAAAAGTTCAAATGCCGCCAGAACAAGGGCATGATCGATCTTGCCCGAAGCCATATCTTTTAATACCTGACTCAAGGGCATCTTTACAAGCTCTATCTGCTCGGTCTCTTCGGGAAGTGGATCGCCCACTTTCTCCAACTCCCTTGCCAAAAACACGTAAAAGCGATTGTTAAAAAGCGCCGGCTGGGGCTTTAAAACCCCGAGAAGCTCTATTCTCTTCGCCTTAAAACCCGTTTCCTCCTCCAACTCCCTCAGGGCCGCTTGGAGAGGATCGTCCTCATCCACTATTCCACCGGGTATCTCCAAGCTCATCTCCTCACTTCCATGACGGAATTGTCTTACCAAAATCACCTCTTCGTTCAAAAGAGGTATTATCCCCACCCAATCCCTTGTCTCGATCTGGTAAAACTCGTGAGGCTTTCCTGTCCGAGGGGAGAGGAACTCCTTTACTTTAAGCTTAAAAAGCCTACAACTAAAGACCTCTCTTATCCCCAATAATCTCCAATCCTTGAGCATTTCACGCTCCGAACTTCCTCAATTTAAGAGCCGAGGCCAAAACCAAGGGCATCACCTCAACGGCCCGGAAAACGCCCAACGCCCCCCGAGAACAGGCCCTTTCGGTGAACTGCTGGACATCATCCGCCCGTTCGTAAGGGGAACGAAGGACAAAGGGGCAGGGATGCCAACTGTGCCCTTTAAGAAGGGAGGGCGTCGAGTGATCCGAACAAAGGACGATCACCTCGGGCGAAAGCTCAAACAAAACCGAAATGGCCCGATCCAACTCCTCTATCACCCTCACCTTGCCTTCAAAATCGCCATCCTCGCCTCGGGTGTCCGTTTCCTTTATGTGAACGTAAAAGAAGTCATAGCCCCTGTGGAAATTGAACCTCAAGGCCTCAAAGAGATCCCCTATCCTTTCTCCGGTTTTTAAAACCTCCATCCCTAAAAGACGGGCTATCCCCTTATACATGGGATAAGAGGCTATACAGGCGGGTTTAAGCTTATAAAGGTCAGAAAGGGAGGGTATCTCGGGCATTTGGGAAAACCCCCTCAGGAGGATCCCATTAGCGGGGTATTCGCCTTTTAAGACCTCCCGGGCCCTTTCGGAGAACTCCTTAACTATGAAAGCCATCCTCTCAGCCCTTTCCTCCAGTGGAATGGGCTCAAGGGGCTTTAGGCCTTCTTTCTGGGGGTCCGTATCGCTCAAGAGATCCGAAAGACCCTCCCCCGAGAACTTGACCACAAACCGATGCTCCTTCCCCGATTCGATCTCGATCTTCACCCCTTGAACTTCAGGGATGGCTTTCCTCAGCTTCTCACAAAGCCTTCGGTTCTCCTCGGTCGGAATCCTCTGGGCCCTTCTATCGAGAACCCTTCCGTCCTCGGAAAAGGTCGCGAAATTCCCCCTGGCCACCACTTCCCCACCCTTAACCTCCATCCCGAGCCCCAGGGCCTCGAGTATCCCCCTTTTTATTTGATACTTCAGAGGATCATAACCAAACAGGGCCAAATGCCCGGGTCCACTTCCCGGCGTTATACCCGGATAAACGGGGATGGTAAGACCGCATAGGCCTTCCCTTGCTATGCGATCCAGATTGGGCTTTTTAGCCGCCTCAAGCTCCGTCTTCCCCTCAACGGGTAGCCCTCCAACCCCATCTATGACGACGAAAACTATCTTGGAAGGGGTCTCCAGAATTAGGTCCTTCAAAACCTCAGGGGGAAACATGTCTTCCTCCTTTTAGGGTTTTAAAGGTATGAAAGGGCGCGCTCTCGAGCTAAGCTTAAGGCCTTCTCTGGCTCCTCCCCGAGAAGCAAAAACCCGAGGAAAAGCCCCACCAAGACCTCCTGGACTTCCTCCATATCCTCCACTTCTTCCGAAATGGTGAACTCCTCTCCCTCATGATAAAGTGAAACCCCTTTCTTACCCCGGTTTACGAGGACCATCTTGACCCTTTTGAGGATCGAGTCCAAGGGCTCATTAAGGACCATGAGGTCTCTATCCCGGACAAAGAGAAGGTCAATCCCTTCGAGTATCTCCCTCTCCTTAAAATTACCAAAATAAAGGGAATCGCATTCTAAACTAAGAGGGATCATCCCAAAAAGGTCTTCCTTTATCTTCTTTATGAAAAAGGTCCCTTCTTGCTCAGGAAAGGGTAAAAGATGAACCCATCTGGATTGCCTGAGAAAGGGAAGGTCCAACTCCTCAGGGTTGATCTTAAAGGAATCCTCCGGGAACAAAACCCTTATCCTTCCCACCCCTTTCACCAGGATCCGATAAATGACGCTCGTATTTCTCCTTCGGATGATATGGGTCACATCCCCTCTGCCAAACCTATTTACGAACTCATCCCCCTCCTTATCCCTTCCCAAGGTCCCGGCGATTCCCACATTTAAGCCCAAATCCTTAAGGTAGAAAAGCGGAAGGGCCACCCCCGCAGGCCTCACGGACTTTAACTCCCCAAATACCATAAGCCTTTCTTTAAGCAACCACCGATCCTTGTCCTTCCACCATATCTCATCACCTACCCTTAGCCCAAGATCCTCAAGGTAAAGGGGATCCTTCACCTCATACACATATTCGACCCCTAAAGGACCGACCCCTAAAACATCAAAGGCCTTCTTCAAATCGCCCTCCTATCCTTTACGATAAACCAGGGCCTGACAGGTAGCGATCAAATTGCCATCTTGGTCAAAGGCCTGTATGAAATAGGTCCCAAGCCTCTTGCTTAAGTGGATCTCTTTGGCTTCAGCTCGAAGGTAACCGGGAATGGGAGGGGCTTGGTGAAAGGTTATGTTCATGTTCAGAGCCAAAGCGGTAACGCCATGGGAGTTGGAGGCCAGTTCAAAGGCGGCATCGATCAAGGAAAAGATGGCCCCTCCGTGAACCAAGCCGTGAACGTTCTTAAGATCCTCCGAAAGGGGCATCTCCACCAGGGCATACCCTTCTTTGACGTCCAGGATTTGGATGCCAAGCTTCTTTAAATAAGGCTCATCCTTCGCCTTTTCCTTAAGCTCCTCTATAAAGTTACCCATAGCTATGTAACCCCGAAAGCAAATAGTTTACCCCAACATAGGTGAACATCACCGAAGCAAAGCCTATCACCGACAATATGGCCATCCTTCTTCCTCTCCACCCCCTCATAAACCGAGCATGAAGCCATCCCGCATATATGAGCCACGTTATCAAAGACCAGGTCTCCTTTGGATCCCAAGCCCAATACCTTCCCCAAGCGTAATGGGCCCAGGCAGCTCCCGTTATTATGCCGAGGCTTAAAAATAGGAAACCCAAGAGGATGGCCTTGTAAGTCCCCTCCTCCAGGATCTCGGGGGATGGCCAAAAATGATCGTTTTTGTTTTTCCCAAAAAGGTAAATGAGACTGAGCAAAAACCCTATGGCTACTCCACCATAACCCGCAAAACAAGTCATCACGTGGAAGTAAAGCCAAAAGCTCTGAAGGGCCGGAACAAGGGGTTTCGGCGAACGATCCATACCCACAAGAATCGGCATCAGAAGTAAAAGCGTACAAAAAAGGGAAGAAAAAAAACCGAAAAGCCCCCGTCTCTGCTTTCGGGAAAAGTAAAAGAGATAAAAAAGGCTCAAAACCCAACAGAAAAACACCAGGGACTCATACATATTGGCCAAAGGAGGATAGGGAAAGCCCATAAGATAGGTCTCCCACCACCTCAAAAGCATCCCTAAAAGAAGCGCTATAAAGCCCCCAAAAAACAAAGATTGAGCTATCCTTCCAAACCCTTCTTTTTTGGAGGAGAGAAGCCAAAAAAGGGCAGAACCCGAATATAATAGAAGACCCAGATCAAACAGCTTGAGGTTCATAAGCAATGTTTATCATGAGATTGAAAAGGCCGTCAACGGTCACTATAATCCTTTGTGAAAACTCAGTTCTCGAAAATTCAAGGGTGAGGCGAGATGTTCATCGATCCGAAGAAGAAGTTCGACGTTCGTAACATCGAGAGAAACCTTAGAGAGGGGGTTCTGAGCCGAGAAGAATACGAAGAGTTTCTGAGAAACCTGCCGGATGTGTCTCATAAGATCTACCGCGAAGGGGAGAAGGATGGGGGAAAGGGTTCTGGTGACTGATATAGGGGGGACCAATATGAGAGTTGCCTCCTTGAAAGACGGAGAGATCGAGGCCTTGCTTTTTTGTCGCTCAATAGGCGATTTGTCCCCCAAGGAAGGGATCGAATTTGTGAAGAATAAGATCTTTCAGTTCGCCTGTGGCGAAAAGGTGGAAGCGGTGGTTATGGGCTTCCCGGGTTTGGTAGACCATAAGGGAATACTTCAGCACTCGCCTAACCTTAAGGCCTATGAGGGCATTAACCTGAAGGAGGCCTTCTTCGGAATAGGCTTTAAGGTCCTTTTCGAAAACGATGCCAACCTATATGCCCTGGGAGAGGGTTTTAAGGGCGGAGCCAAGGGAGCGAAAAATTATTGCTGTTTGACCCTTGGGACCGGTGTAGGAAGCGGGGTCGTGATCGACGGAAAGCTCCTCAAAGGCTCAAGAGGGGTGGCTTCGGAGATAGGCCATATGAGTGTAAAATTGGATGGAGCCCCTTGCAGTTGTGGTTCCCGGGGGTGTCTTGAAGCCTATTGTTCGGGCATGGCCATTTTAAGGATGGCCAGGGAAAAGGGGCTTAACGTGGAATCGGCCCAGGAGGTAGCTCGGCTTGCCGAAAGGGGTTCGGAGGAAGCCCTCTCGGTATTTGAGGAAATGGGAAAGTATTTGGGAGCGGGTCTGGCTAATATAGTAAATATCTTCAACCCGGAGGTGATCCTCATCGGGGGAAAGGTAAGCCAGGCCTTTCCTTTTTTCATCGATAAAGCCCTGGAAGTGATGTCCGAGATGGCCTTTCCTTATCCTGCTAGAAACGTGATAGTAAAGAAGGCCACTTTGGGCGATATGGCCGCCTTATGGGGTGGCTGGGCTTTGGTGATGGGAGGTCATGCAGTTTGAAAAGGACTATTACAAAATACTTGGGGTCCCTCGTAACGCCACTCAGGAGGAGATAAAAAGGGCCTATAGGCAACTGGCCCTTAAGTACCATCCCGATCGTAACCCTGGAGACAAGGAGGCCGAGGAACGATTCAAGGAAATAGCCGAGGCTTATGAGGTGTTGAGGGATCCCGAGAAACGAAGGCTTTACGACCTCTATGGGGCAAGGGCGGTAAGGGAATCCACGGGGTTCAGCGGGTTTGATACGGTTGAGGACATCTTCTCCAGTTTTAGGGATCTTTTTGAGGAATTCTTCGGCTTTTCCACCAGAAGACCCTCTCCGGAAAAGGGGGAGGATCTAAGGTATGACCTCACTCTGAGCTTTTTAGAAGCGGTTAAGGGGACCACCAGGACCATAAAAATCCCGAAGGAGATGAAATGCCCCAGGTGTAACGGTTCGGGCCTTGAACCTGGCACAAGCCCCGAGGTCTGTCCCTTCTGTTATGGGAAGGGTCATGTCACAAGAGCCCACGGCTTTTTCACCCTGACTACCACCTGTTCCCGATGCGGTGGAACGGGAAGGATCGTCACCAATCCCTGTACCGAATGTAGAGGGGAAGGGGTGGTACTGGGTGAGAAGGAGATAAGGCTTGACATTCCCGCGGGGGTTTACGAGGGCTTGAGGCTCAGAGTAGAAGGAGAAGGAAAGGAGGGAAGGTGGGGAGGCCCCCCTGGGGATTTATACGTTTACATCCACGTTAAGCCCGATGAGAGGTTTGAGAGAAGGGGAAACGACATCATCTACCGTTTGGCCATACCTTTTCCCTTGGCGGCTTTAGGAGGAGAGCTGGAGATCCCCACCCTGGAGGGCCCTACCACCATAAGGATCCCTCCGGGCATTCAGCCCAATGAGACCATAAGGCTTAAGGGAAAGGGAGTACCGAGACTGGATGGAAGGGGAAGGGGAGATTTCGTGGTGGAGGTGACCATTAAGGTGCCCAAGAAACTCACCAAGAGGCAGAGGGAGCTTCTGGAGGAGCTTCTGGCCCTGGAAGAGGAGGAGAAGGAGGAAGGTGGAAAGGGATTCTTCAAGAACCTCTTTGGAAGGTCTTAAGCTCAAATGTCCAACCTGCGGAAAGGAGACCGTTTGGGAAGGTAATCCCTGGAGGCCCTTCTGTTCGGAAAAATGTAAACTCATAGATTTAGGGAAGTGGCTTCTGGAGGAGTATAAGATCCCGGAAGGAAAAGATGAGGAGGATAAAAGCCCCGGAGATTGAGGAGAAGGTAAAGGAGCTTTTTATCGAGTCCAATCTGAGCCTTGCTCCTGGCGTCCTTGAGGCCTTGGAAAGGGCTTATGAGGAGGAGATTTCTCCCTTGGGAAAGGAGGTCCTAAAGGAGCTTCTTGAGAATGCCCGAGTGGCTCGGGAAGAAAGGATACCCTTATGCCAAGACACGGGGCTTCCGGTGGTGTTTCTGGAAGTGGGAAATGAAGTCCTTATCGAAGGCGATTTAAAGGAAGCCATAAAAAGGGGGATAAAAAGGGGGACGGAAGAGGGGTTTTTGAGGTTCTCAGTCTGTCATCCTTTAAGTCGGAAAAACACCTGGGCCAATGATCCCATCGTTCATTATGAGCTTGTAAAAGGAGATAAGCTCAGGATAATGCTCCTTTCCAAAGGTGGAGGGAGTGAAAACGCGAGTAAAGCCCTTGTTTTACCCCCTTGGGCAGGAAAGGAAGGGATAAAGAAGCTGGTTATTCAACTTATAGAAGAGGCAGGGCCAAACCCTTGCCCTCCTATTATCGTGGGCTTGGGGATAGGTGGGAACCTCGAAGGAGCCTCCCTCTTGGCCAAAAAGGCCCTTTTAAGGCCTCTGGGAACTTATAACCCCGATCCCGAGCTTTCGGAACTTGAAAGGGAACTCCTCTCTGAGATAAACGACCTCGGTATAGGCCCCCAAGGCTATGGGGGGAGGATAACGGCCCTGGCGGTACACGTGGAAATGGCACCTTGCCACATAGCTTCTCTTCCTTTAGCCATTAACCTTCAATGTCATTGTCACCGCGTGAGGGAGGCCATTTTATGAGCCTTAAGATAAGAACCCCTTTGACGGACCAAACGGTTCTTGAGCTTCGAGTAGGTCAAAGAATCCTTTTAAGTGGTACCATTTACACGGCAAGGGATGAGGCTCATCGTAGGCTTTTTGAACTCATCCAAAAGGGCGAGCCCCTTCCCTTTGACCCAAGGGAAAGCGTCATTTATTACGCAGGCCCTTCCTCCACCCCTCCGGGAAGGGTTATAGGTTCTATAGGACCAACCACCTCAAGCAGGATGGACCCCTTTACGGTGAGGCTTCTCCAACTGGGCCTGAAGGGTACTATAGGAAAGGGGAAGCGATCGGAAGAGGTAAAAAGGGCGCTTGTGGAGTTTCGGGCCGTTTACTTCGGGGCCACCGGAGGAGCAGGGGCGCTTTTATCAAAGTGTGTAAAAAGGGCCCAAGTTTTGGCCTTCCCGGAACTCGGGCCTGAGGCCATAATGGCCTTAGAGGTGGAGGATTTCCCCTTAGTGGTCATAAATGACGCCTATGGAGGGGATCTATTCCTCGAAAGGGAGAAATGGAGGAGAGGTAATTGTCAAAACCCACCTTTTTAAAGGACATCCTTAAGGATCTTTCCAAATCCTTGGGTTTTAAACTGGAGAGCATAAGCTCCAAACTCCTTGAGGCCTGGCGGGAAGTAAGCGGAGAGATCATCTCCAAAAACGCCCATCCCTATTCTTTTAAAAGGGGGACCCTAAAGGTCATCTGCTCAAGCCCCCATTGGGCCTTTGAACTCAATATGCTGAAGGAAGACCTCAAGGAGAGGTTAAATCAAAGGTTAGGAGAGGGAAAGATAAGGGAGATAAGGTTTTTGGTGGGAGAAATAAGTTCCCCCTCTTTTAAAAGAGAAGAGAGGATAAAGATCGAGCTCGATCCTAAGGAAGTGGAGGCGATTCTTTCCCCCTTAAAAGATGAGGCCCTAAGGGAAAGCGCTTTGAAGATCCTGGAGGGCATAAAGCGGAACCTCAAAGGGAAGCCTTGATGGCCTCGTAAACCGCTTCGATCAAAACCGAAAGTTCCCACTCGCCAATTGAAAGAGGAGGCATTAAAACGATCACATCTCCAAGGGGCCTTATTATAACCCCCCTTTTCCTCGCCTCAAGCACCACTTTTTGCCCCACCTTCTTCTCCGGAGGGAATGGCCTTTTGGTGGAAGGATCCTCCACAAGCTCGATTCCCACCATAAATCCCTTCTGCCTTATATCCCCCACGTGATCCAACTCCCAGAACCTTTTTAGCTCCTTTTCCAAAAAGCGGATTTTGGGTTGGAGTTTCTCCAAAACCCTCTCCTTCTCGAAGACCTCCAAGCTCCCCAACGCAGCGGCACAAGCCAGGGGATTACCCGTATAGGTATGACCGTGAAAGAAGGCCTTGAAATCCTGGTATTCGCCCAAAAAGGCTTGAAAGATCTCCTCTTTGGCCAGGGTCACCGCCAGAGGCAAATAACCACCTGTCAACCCCTTGGAAAGGCACATCAAATCGGGTTTAACCTCCTCATGCTCACAGGCAAACATCTTACCCGTTCGGCCAAAGCCCGTGGCCACCTCATCGGCGATGAATAATACCCCGTACTTTTTACAAAGCTCCCAGGCTTTTTTAAGATAAGTAGGGGGTTGAACGATTATGCCCGCTGCCCCCTGAACAAGAGGCTCAATGATGAAACCGATGGTCTCATCCGCATGTTCCTTCAAGACCCTTTCCAAGTCCTCAAGGCATAAAAGACCACATTGGGGATAGCTCTTCTTAAAAGGACACCTATAACAATAAGGGGCCTCAACCCTTATGACCGGGAAAAGAAGCGGGATATAGGGCTCCTGATAAATGGGAATCCCCCCTAAGCTCATGGCCCCTATGGTATCGCCATGATAGGCCCCTTTAAGAGCGATGAACTTGGTCCTCTGCTTCTCCCCCCGATGATACCAGTACCCGCGGGCCATCTTAATGGCCACCTCAACGGAAGTGGCGCCGTTATCCGAATAAAACACCCTGGTTAAACCCTCAGGGGCTATCTCCACCAGTTTCTTCGCCAATAAGATCCCCGGAGGATGGGAAAGCCCAAGGAAGGTGGTATGGGCCACCTTCTCGAGCTGTTCCTTTATGGCCCGGTCAATAAAGGAATGCCTATGGCCATGAACGTTACACCAAATGGAAGAGACCCCATCTATGTATCTTTTCCCGTATATGTCAATGAGGTAAACGCCCTCGGCCCTATCGATGATGAGGGGGTCAGACTCAAGCCAATCCTTCATCTGAGTAAAGGGATGCCATAGATAAGCCTTGTCCCACTCTTTGAGCTTCTCCAGCTTCATTCCTCCCTCCTCTAAATGAGCCCTAAACGCTGGCCCGCTTCCTTAAGGGCAAAAAGGGCCTTTTCGATATGCTCTTTTGTATGAAGGGCCGAAATGGAAAACCTGAGCCTGGAGGTCCCAGGGGGCACCGTGGGCGGCCTTATCCCTTGGACGTAAATGCCCAACTCAAAAAGAGCCGCTGAAAGCCTCATGGTCAAATGGTCGTCCCCTATCACAATGGGCACAATGGGCGTCTCCCCAAGGACTTTAAAACCGAGCCTTTTTGCGCCCTCTCGAAACAAACGGGTATTCTCCCAAAGTTTTTCCCTTCTCCAAGGCTCTTCTTTCATTATCCTTAAGGCCTCCTTGACCATTCCGACTATTAGAGGGGGCAAAGAGGTAGTATACATAAAGGTCCTTGCCCGATTTAAAAGGTACTCCACCAAAACCGCCTCCCCCGCTACAAAGGCCCCCATTATCCCCAAGGCCTTGCCCAAGGTCCCCATCTGAACGTCGATCTGGCCCAAAAGGCCGAAATGTTCGGCGATTCCCCTCCCCTCTTTTCCGAGAACCCCTGTCCCATGGGCATCGTCTATGACCAGGATGGCCCCATAACGATCCGAAAGCTCCTTAAGGTCCTTCAAAGGAGCCATATCCCCTTCCATGCTGAAAACGCCATCGCTCACGATAAGCCTCCTCCGGTGACCAGAGCGTTTAAGAAGCTCTTCCAGATGATTCATATCCCGGTGCCTATAAACCCATATCTCCGCCCGAGAAAGCCTCGCCCCATCGATTATGGAGGCATGGTTAAATTGATCGCTCAAGATCAGATCCCCCTCTCCGACCAAGCTGGTCAAGATGCCCAAATTGGCCATATAACCTGTCGAGAAAAGCAGAGCCCTTTCGGTGCCTTTGAACTCGGAGAGTTCCTCTTCAAGCTCCTTGTGAATGAGAAAACTTCCCGCAATGGACCGGGAAGAAGGCGCTCCTGCTCCCCATCTCTCTAACAGCTCTAAAACCACCTGCTTAAACCGCTCCGAACGGGATATGCCGAGATAATCGTTGGAACAGAATAAAACCACCTCCCTCCCCTCAATTATCGCTTCGACCCCCTTTAGGTCCTCAATCCACCTCAAAAAACGCCTTCGTCCGATCCGGGAAAGCTCGGAAAGCTCTTCCTTCAGATAATCCAATTTACCCATCATCTATCTGGAGCTCCAAATCCGAAAGCATCCTTAAGTCCATCTCATAAGGACGCCCTCGGGTCGTGAGATAATTCCCGATCATTAGCCCATTGGCCCCACAGAGGATCCCTAAGGGTTGAAGATCCCTGAGGCCATAGGCCCTGCCTCCAGTAAGCCTTATCTCCTTGGAGGGAAGGATAAGCCGGAAAAGCGTGACAGTTCTCAAGAACTCCATAGGGGTTAAGGAGTTTTGTTTCTCAAGCTTGGTACCCGGAATGGGATGAAAGTAGTTTAAAGCTACCGAATCAACTTCGAGCTCCCTAAGCTTTAAGGCCAACTCCAGCCTCTCCTCCCTCCCCTCCCCAAGCCCGATTATACCTCCCGAACAAACACTTAACCCCGCCTCTTTCGCACAAAGGATGGTCTCTATCTTCTCTTGAATGGAATGAGTCGTACAAATCTTCGGAAAATAAGAGGGAGAAGTCTCCAGATTATGATGATACCGCGAAAGCCCCGCCTCCTTTAAAGCCTTGGCCCTTTTAAGATCCAAAAAACCAAGGGAGGAACAGACTAAAAGATCTGTCTCCTTCCTTATCAACTCAATGGCTTTTAACACCTTATCAAAATCCCTCTGAGACAAAGCCCTTCCACTTGTCACAATCGAAAACCGCCTCGCCCCCATAAGAGAGGCCTTCTTGGCCTCCTCCAAAATCCTCTCCGGCTCAAGAAGCGGATAAACCTCAATCTGAGCCCGATGACGAACCGATTGGGCACAAAAGGCACAATCCTCCGAACACCGACCCGACTTGGCATTCACAATCGAACACAACATCACCCTCTTCCCAAAATACCTCTCCCTTAAAGAAGTCCCCTCCCTTATCAAACGCACCAAATCCCACTCAAAAACCTCTAAATAGGAACTCCCCATCAAAAAAAACCCTACCACACAAAACCCCTTTTTGTCAACGTAATTGACGATAATTGGTTTACATTTGACTTTTTCGTTTGAGGTTTTTTAAAGTTTTTGAGGGAGGTTGGGATGGTGGATTTGGAGAAGGCCAAGCGTTTTTTGCCCGGTGGGGTTAACAGTCCGGTGAGGGCCTTTCGGGCGGTAGGTGGGGAGCCCTTTTTTGTGGTTAAGGGCTTGGGGGCTTGGGTTTTTGATTCAGAGGGTAGGCGGTATGTGGATTATATCTGTTCTTGGGGGGCTTTGATTCTTGGGCATTCGGATCCCAGGGTCCTTTCGGTCTTAAAGGATCAGCTTGAAAGGGGCACAAGTTATGGGCTTTTGAGCCCCTGGGAGGTTGAGCTTGCCGAAAAGCTTGTGGACCATGTTCCCTCCTTGGAGATGGTGAGGCTTTTAAGCTCGGGGACCGAAGCCACCATGACGGCCATAAGGCTTTCCCGGGCCTTTACGGGGAGAAAGAGGGTTATCAAGTTCGAGGGTTGTTATCATGGGCATTCGGATGGGCTTTTGGTTCAGGCCGGTTCTGGGGCTTTGACCTTTGGCGTTCCTTCAAGTCAAGGGGTTCCGGAGGAGTATGCCTCGTTAACGTTAGTGGCCCCTTATAATGATCTTGATTCGGTTGAAAGGCTTTTTAAGGCCTATTCTGGGGAGATCGCTTCGGTGATAGTGGAGCCAGTATGTGGGAATATGGGGGTTGTGCTTCCTCGGGAGGGTTTCCTTCAAGGGCTTAGGGATCTCTGTGATAAAAACGGAGCCCTTCTGATATTCGATGAGGTCATAACCGGGTTTAGGCTTTCACTTTCTGGGGCCCAGGGGCTTTACGGGGTCAGACCGGATTTGACCTGTTTGGGCAAGATCATCGGGGGAGGGCTTCCCGTTGGGGCGGTAGGGGGGAGAAGGGAGATCATGAGGCTTTTAGCCCCGGAGGGTCCTGTTTATCAAGCGGGCACGCTTGCGGGGAATCCCTTAGCGGTAAGGGCGGGGCTTGAGACCATAAGGATCTTGGAGATGGAGAACCCCTATGAGGAGCTCGAAAAAAAGACCAAAGCCCTGGCCCAAGGGATCCTTGAGGCCTTTGGGGAAAAGGGGATCCCGGTGAGGCTCAATCAGATTGGCTCCATGTTTAGCGTCTTTTTCACCGAAGGGGAGGTCTTTGACTTGGATTCGGCCAAAAGAAGCGACACCGCTCTTTTTAGTGCCTTCTTCCACGGCCTTTTAAAAAGGGGGATCCTCATCCCACCGAGTCAGTTTGAGGCTTGGTTCGTTTCGACTGCTCACACGGAAGAGCATTTCTCCTTAACCCTTGAGGCGATAAGGGAAACTTTAAAAGAACTTTAAATCTACTCCTTTATCAACTTACGGTAATACTCGGGGCCAAGAAAGGCGATAAAGGCCCGAAAGAGGTCGCGGTCAAGTTTGTTGAGCATGGTGCTTTTCATGAATTCCAATGCCCTATAGGGCGTTAAGGGTTCCCGATAGGGCCTTATGCCGCACAAGGCCTCGAAAATATCGCATATTTTCACCAACATGGAATAAGGATGAATCAGCTCCCGATCCAAACCCCAGGGGTAACCCGTAGCATCATTTGACTCGTGATGCTCAAGGGCTATCCTCCTTATCTCCTCCCAAGGGAGATCAAGCCTCTTCAAGGCCTCAAAGCTCCAGATAGGATGTTTCCTCACCTCAGACCATTCATAAGGATCGAGCCTCCCCGGCTTCTGTAAAATCCTCGGATCAAGCCTCTCTTTCCCTAAATCATGCAAAAGAGCCCCAAGACCTATCTTCTCCGATTCCTCCTTACTAAACCNCTGAAAAAGGGAAAAGNCAGTGGCAAGAAGGAAAACGTTGTTCGAATGAACGTAAGTGGAGCAGTCGCGGGACATCAACTTTATTAGGTGCGAGGAGAGCTCTTTGTCTTCCAATAGGTATTGGATCGTCTCCTTGACCAAACCTTTGGCCAAGGAGAGGTCTTGAGGGGTGAAGTTTCTTAGTAATCTCTCGGTAAGCATTTCCGAAAGGCAGTAGAGGTAATTGGCCTTTTCTTCCGGGGGTTTGGAGGAGGAGAGGACCTCCTTTAGTTTACCTTGTAAGTATTCCAAGTAAACCTCCCGGGCTTCGGCCTTAAGATATACCACCTTTACGCCCATCTCCTTCCAACGGCGGATTCGTTCTGGGGGAAGGGGGATGTCTTTCTTCCTTAAAAGCACGAATTTACGTCCTATCTTCAGGTAAAGGTCCTCTTTCGACAATATGGGGTGTTCGGGTTCGAGAAGATCGATCCTCAAAGGGAGAAAAGTGGGTTCAAATGACTTCATGTTGTAAGATATTATCAAACGATGAAATCCCTTTGTCATCCCGATTTGGAAAAGTCCTGTGGGGCCTGTTGTGGGCTTTATAATTATGTGGACCACCGCAGGGAAACCTTGAGGACGCTTTTGGAAAAAAGGACCTCCTTTTTCCTTTCCCAAAGGCCTTCTCCCGAATGGATCTCCTTTTATAAAGAAGAGGCCAAGCAATTCGAGACCTCTTTGGTCCTTTGTCACCAGATATATTGCTGTGAGTTCTTGGGCTTTGTGGATCAACCGAGGAAAAGGGTCGGCTGTCTTTTACATCCCGCCTTATGGGGCGAGGATTTAAGGGATTTTTGTTTTTATGGGAAAGAGCTCTGTTCGCAGCATCTCTGTCCGAGTCATACCTATCTCAGCGAGGACGAAAAGGGGATCGTCATAAAGGTGATCCAGGATTGGTATCTTTATGGTCTGGTGATAACGGACCTTGACTTGGTGAGGGAGAGTCTGGCTTTAATAGCCAATGGAATCGGAAGGAGTTTGAGAGTAAGGGATGTGGAGGAGCCCTTGTTGAAGCGAGCACTGGGGGATTTTTTCGCCTTAAAAGAAAACTGGCCTTTTAAGGATCATAGGTTAAGGCTTGGCAGGTATTGGTTCTCCCAAGGCGAGTACCGACTTGATCATCCTTGGGATGATCCCTGGGATAAGATCCTCGGGTGTCTTGAGACAGGGAGGGAAAAGTGGGAAGAGGCGAAGCTTTATCTCAAAGATCGGATAAAGGAGCTCATTCACCTTTTTAAGGAGGTCTTAGGTGGGTAAGGTGAGGTATGAGGTGAGCCTTTTAAGCGATTTTGACCTTTTTCTTTTTAACGAGGGCAATCACTTTAGGATTTACGAAAAACTCGGCGCCCACCCCATGAAGGTGGACGGAGAGGAGGGCGTTTTTTTTGCGGTTTGGGCTCCTTCGGCCAAGGGCGTGTGGGTCATGGGCGATTTTAACGATTGGAACAAGGAAAGCCATCCCTTAAGGCCGAGGGGCAATTCGGGCATATGGGAGGGGTTTATACCGGGGGTATGGAAGGGTTGTCGGTATAAGTATCATATCCTTTCCCATTATGGGGATTGGAGGGGGGATAAGAGCGATCCGGTGGGCTTCTTCTTCGAGACCCCTCCGGGTACGGCTTCCATTGTCTGGGATCTGGAGTATGAGTGGCATGACTCCGAGTGGCTTAAGGAAAGGCATAAAAGGAACGCCTTTTCGGCACCCATAAGCATATATGAGGTCCATCTTGGTTCCTTCAAGAGGAAAAACGGGCAATTTATGAACTACAGGGAGCTTGCCCATCTTTTATGCGATTATGTGAAGTGGCTTGGCTTCACCCACGTTGAACTTTTACCCATCATGGAGCATCCCTTTTATGGGTCCTGGGGTTACCAGGTAACCGGTTATTTTGCCCCCACAAGCCGTTATGGGACGCCTCAGGATTTCATGTATTTTGTGGATTACTTGCATCAAAACGGCATAGGGGTCATCCTCGATTGGGTCCCTTCCCATTTCCCCATGGATGGTCATGGCCTTGGCTTTTTCGATGGCACCCACCTTTACGAACACGCTGACCCCCGAAAGGGGGTTCATCCCGATTGGAATAGCTTTATCTTCAATTACGGTCGGCACGAGGTGAGGAGCTTCCTCATCTCAAGTGCTATTTTCTGGCTCGATAAATACCACGTGGATGGTTTAAGGGTAGATGCGGTCGCTTCGATGTTATATCTGGATTTCTCCCGCAAGCCTGGAGAATGGATCCCCAACATTTACGGAGGAAACGAGAACTTGGAGGCCATTTATTTCTTGCGGAGGCTTAACGAGGAAGTTTACCGGAGCTTTCCCGATGTGCAAACCATCGCCGAGGAATCCACCGCCTGGCCCATGGTGACAAGGCCTACTTATATCGGAGGGCTCGGCTTCGGCTTCAAATGGGATATGGGTTGGATGCACGACACCTTGAAATACTTCTCCTATGACCCTATCTATCGCAAGTATCATCACGACCTTCTGACCTTTAGGCTCCTTTATGCCTTCAATGAGAACTTCATCCTACCCCTTTCTCATGACGAGGTGGTTCACGGAAAGGGCTCCCTTTACCAGAAGATGCCAGGGGATAAATGGCAGAAACTGGCTAACTTGAGGCTTCTTTACGGTTACATGTACGGACAGCCCGGTAAAAAGCTCCTTTTCATGGGTCAGGAATTCGGACAGCCATACGAATGGAACCATGAAGAGGAGTTGCCCCTTTATTATCTTGATGAAGAAGGACATCGAGGAGTCGCCCTCTGGATTAGGGATTTAAACAAGCTATTAAGGGAAGAAGAGGCCCTTCATGAGTTGGACTTTTCCTGGGAGGGGTTTCAATGGGTCGATTTCTCCGATTGGGAAAAAAGCATAGTTAGCTTCTTGAGAAAGGGACGAAACTCCATGATCCTTTGCGTTTATAACTTCACACCCGTTCCCCGGTTCAATTACCGAATAGGGGTCCCCACCGAAGGTTTTTGGAAGGAGCTTTTAAATAGCGATTCCCCTTACTACGGGGGCTCAGGCTTGGGAAATTTAGGGGGCGTATGGACAGAAAGAGTTCCCATGCATAACTTCCCCTATTCCATCAATCTAACCCTTCCTCCTTTAAGCGCCCTTTTTTTCAAAGCCCCTTGAAGTTACGCGTGGTCTTTTAAAACCAAAAGACAAGCTTCCACTACTTCAGGGTCGTATTTTTTGCCCTTATTCTCCTTCAGTTCCTCTTTAGCCTTCTCAATTCCGTATCCGGGTCTATAAGGACGGTCATGGGTCATAGCATCTACTATATCTGCAACTGCCACAATTTTCGCCTCCCGAATTATCTCATAGCCCTTTAACCCCTGAGGGTATCCCGAACCGTCAAGGCGCTCATGATGTTGTAAAGCCACTAAGGCCACAGGCCAAGGAAAGGCTATATCTTTAAGGATCTCATATCCCGCTTGAGCGTGAAGTCTTATTAATTTCATTTCTAACTCGTTCAAGCGCCCGGGTTTAACCAGAATTTCCAAAGGGATGGTGCTTTTACCGATGTCGTGTAAAAGTCCACTTATATAAAGCCCCATCAATTCCTTTTCCGAAAGCCCCATTTTTTCCCCTATTTTCCGCGAAAGCTCTGCTACACCCAAAGAGTGACCAGTGGTATAAGGATCTCGACGCTCAACAAGTTTTGTCAAAGCAAGGGCTATACCCCAGAAGGCCTCTTCTAAAATCTTTTGGGTTTCTTTTAACTTCTCAAGGTTCACCATTAAACCCATCGCATCTTCCACAGAATGGGCAAAAAGCCTAAAAAGGCGCATCTCAGAATTTTGTAAGGGCCTTTGTTTGGCCATTAACAAAAAACCACCGATGCCATTGCGCTTAAACGGATAGTAAAAGGCCCTTAAACCCGCTTTTTCCAAATACTCCTGTGCTTCTTCCTCGGTTTTTATTCTCCAACCACAAAATACCCTCCTTTCATTTCTGGATGTTTCTAAAAACACGGCGTAATGAGAAAGACCAAAAAGCCTGATCGCTTTTTCCTTAGCCGTCTCTAAAAGCTCTTCAAGGTCCTGGGCCTCCCCTAAGGAGGCGATTTCGTAAAGACAAGAGAGCTCACTTAAAAGGCTGTCTCCGTTTATCTTCACCCCAAAGTAACCAATAGCAAAGTTTTATTATGAAGAAAGGGCACACCTTCAAGGCACCCTATTTCGCCAAAGGTCAAAATGCCAATCATTCCCACACCTTCTCCAAGTTCCTCCTTTAAGGCTAAAAGTTCCCTTTGAAACTCCTTACCGAGCAATATGCATCGCGAAACGCAGTCAAATATCAAAGCTAAAGAAGGGGTTTCTGATCTCCCTTTTACCTCCTTTGCGACCTTTCTTGCAGTGCCAATCATCTCTTCTTTGGTGGTCTCCATTATGTAGCCCAAAGCATGAACCGGAACTTCGGTCACAAACTCTATACTTCCCCCAGGATTCACCTTAAGAGGATCCCTTATGAGAAAATACCCCGAGGAACTGGAAAACCCAAAAGGATATCTCAGCCCAATCTCCGCAAATCGTTCGGGCGGAATAGGGCCAACGGCTTCACAATAAGCGGAAAAAGCCTCACGCTCGTCCAACTTATAAACGGTCTTTCCTTTCGCTTCTGTTATGACAAAATAATGACCTGTAGGCCTCCAACCGTGTCCAAAAGCACTTGTTATCCTTATTCCTTTAATTAAAACAGCGGCAATAGCATCGCTTCTCAACTCTTTTTCGGTAAACTGATAAGTCTTAAAGAACCTAAGGTTATCCCCTGCACACCCACCCACATAATCGAAATAAGGTCCCATGACTTCATAAAGGGCTTTTAAGGCCTCACTAACCTTGGAGGAAAAGCCATCAGGAAACACAAAAACCGTCCCTTCTCGAATCCCACTCTCCAAAAGCTCCTCCCCTAAGGAAGTACCCACCTTTTTAGGATCTCGAGAAAGATCCCCTTGAATCGAGGTACATACCTCAATCTCACCTCCAATAAGACAAACTCCTATTGCCTTTCTATAAACTTCATCTTTAAAGATCACCCCGCCAGAACAAAGACCAACAAACCTTACTCCCCTTAAAAGGACCCGTGCAGTCTCCCAAATTACTCGATGATCATAAGAATCGGTAGTGAAAAGGAAGGCAAATCGTACATCCTTTAGGCCTTCATAAGCCTCACTTATACAATTTTCTACCGCTTCCCGAGGATCTGATGAGAGCGAGATGCTCGTTTTAAAAACAAAATTTCTATTCATTACGTTGATTTTTTTAGATTTTAATTTTACACGTCGTTTTCCTTAAATGTCAAGAAAATCCTTCAACGTTTCACAGGGGTTTTCAGAGATGGGCCTTGTGGTTTAAAATCCTTGTGTGAAGATCCACGTCTCGATGCCCATTTTCAGCGATAGGGACTCAAGGCCCTTTTTGAAGAAGTGTTTAGAGCTTGGGGTCTCGGTGGAGGTATGGCTCTGGCAGGAGGTCCTTGATAATTTTCGACCGCAGGACCTTTCTTGGATAAAGGAAGAGCTTGAGAAACAGGGGCTTTCCCTTTCGGTTCATGCTCCTTGGGCTGATCTTTCGCCAGGTGGGCTTGATGAGGAGGTGAGGAAGGTCACCCGAAGAAGGTTTGAAGAGACCTTGAGGTTCTGTGAGGTTTTGGAACCGGAGAATGTGGTCTTTCATACGGGTTGGTATCCCGGCGTGAAAGCGGAGGGAGGGCTTTTGGAGCTTTGGCTTAAAAGGAGCCTTGAGATATGGGTGCCCATTTTCGAGAGAGCCAAAAGCTTGGGTTTTAAAATCTCCCTCGAAAACACCTATGAGGAAAGCCCCATCTTGATCAGGGAGCTTATAAAAGATCAGGAAGGGGTCGGGTTTTGTCTTGATGTGGGCCACCTTAACGTATTCGGAGGGAAGGATCCCGAAAAATGGCTCTCCCAATTGGGGAAATCTTTATTTGAAGTTCATCTTCACGACAACCGAGGATTTTACGACGAGCATCTCCCCTTAGGGGAAGGGATCATTGATTTTCAAAGCCTCTTCTCCCTCTTCCCCAAAAAGGACGACCTCATTCTGACCCTTGAGGTCTTTGAAGTGAAGGGCTTAAAGAAAAGCCTCGAGTTTCTAAAGAAGTTCTTCCCTTAAAGGGCCTTCCCCATCTCCTCAAATAGCCTATCCAGTTCGGCCTTTAAGGCGGGTGGCAATCCCTTTATCTCCAGCGTCAAAAACCCCTTGATGATCAAGGAAGTGGCCTCCTCCTCGGTCAACCCCCTGGCCATTAAGTATTCCAACTCTTCGCGGGCTATTTTGCCTACGGCTGCCTCGTGTGACATCTCAACTTCTTCGGCTCGGGCTTCAAGCTCGGGGATGGCATGAATCACACCCTCCGAGGAAAGCAAAAGGCCTCGGCATTCAAGATGCCCTTTGACCCCTTTTGCCTCACCCACAAGATGTCCTCGGGCTATTATGGTTCCCCCAGTTGAAACGCTTCGGGAGACGATCTCGGCCCTTGCTCCTTCGGCCCTTAGGATCGCCCTTGAACCGAGGTCCATAAGGGAACCCTTCCGACCAAGAAGGACCGATTGGAAGGTGGCAACGGAGTTTTTACCCTCAAGGATGGCCGTCGGATAAGCCTGAAGGTCCTTGGCGGGAAGAAGGCAGATGTAATTGGAGACATAGACCCCTTCCTCCTCGACCAAAACGGCGGTTCTTGGTCTCACCATCATCTCTTCGGGCCAATTATGAATCATCGTAAAGGTCAACTTTGCCCCCCTTTTCACATAAAACTCCGAAACCCCCACATGGAGCCCGGATCTCACGTGAGGCGAGGTGGAGCAACCCGTTATGACGTGAAGTTCGGATCCCTCTTCGGCGATTATGACGTTATGGACGTCCTGGGTGAATTGATCCATCCGGATGAAAAGGCAGGCCTGAACCGGAAAGACCACCTTGGCCCCGGGCAAAGCCCTTATGAAATACCCTCCCTCAAGGTGTTCCTGAGCCCTTTTGGTGAAGGGGTCCTTTTCGGGTTGAAGGAGCTTCCAGTAATAGTCTTTAAGGTCGTATTTTTCAAGGGCACTTTGAATCGGCAAAAGTTCAAGCCCCTGTTGGTTGATGACGCATTCGGAGACCTTGTGATCGCAAAGGAAAAAGCTTCCTGCCCTATCTTTTGCCTCAACGTCGATTCCTGTCATCAAAAGTCGTCTCTTCTCCTCTTCGGTGAGTTCAAGCTCTTTCATTTTTCCCTCCAAAGCATCGATAACATTCCTCGTAGCCGTGTTCCTTAATGGTGTGAAGGATCTCCCTGGGGTTCCCCGAACAGACGATCCTCCCCCCTAAAAGGACATGCCCCAAATCGGCCTCAACGTAATCCAGGATGTGCCCCGTATGGGTTATGATCAAGGCCGACTTTCTCTTCTCCTTCAACACCTTCTTTATGGGCTTTTCCGGATCGGGCTCAACCTTCCTTCCCAAAAGCCTATTTATGGCCTGACCGATCAGGGCGATATTCTCCAGATCGACCCCTGATTCGGGCTCATCCAAAAAGACCATAAGGGGGTCCTGAAGGAGCAAAAGGAAAAGTTCGACCCTCTTCATCTCGCCTCCGGAAAACCCAACGTGAACCTCCCGCTCAAGATGCGAAAGAAGGTTTAGCCTTTTGGCATATTCCTCGATCAAAAGCCCATCCCTTTTGGCACAGAGTTTGGCCAAGTTCAAAAGCTTAACCCCCTTTATGGCAGGAGGCCTCTGGAAGGAAAGCCCAAGCCCCCTTTTGGCCTTCTCATAAGGAGGAAGATGGGTTATGTCCTCCCCTTGAAAAAGGACCCTCCCTTTGCTGATCCGATAGTTCTCAAACCCGAAAATAGCGTTAATCAAACTGGTCTTCCCCGAGCCATTCGGCCCAAAAAGGACATGAACCTCCCCCCCTCCTATACTCAAGTTTATCCCCTTGAGGATCTCCCTCCCCTTGACCTCCACCTGAACTCCCTCTAACCTAAAAAGCTCACCCATTTAAAACCTCCTCCAAAAACCATAAGCCAAAAGGGNAAAATTTGCAAATAAAAAGGGGGAAGGACCTTTAAGCCCTTCCCCCTTTTAAGCCCTTCTCAGGCCTTAGAAGGTGTAAATCAGGGTGCTCACAAAGGCATAAGGATCATCGTATTTCTTTCCGCCATCCTTGGTCTTTCCATCTGCCGCACTACCAGCAAAGAGGTAACCGAATACAAGCCTCCAGGCGAGGTTCTTGTAAATGTCAATCTTAGCCCCTAAATTGACCTCAAGCCCTATGTCCTTATCATCATACTTCTTGTCCATAACCACACCTTCCAAGGCGTTTCCATATTTCTCCGTATCACCCCAGTAGGCCACCTGACCGGAGAGGGTCAACCACTGAAGGGCCTTGTAATCGGCAAAAAGCCTCACCCCCCATACTCCAGGCCAACCTCGGCGAGCAAGATCCATACCACTAATTACACCCTGGGACTTAGGAACCGTCCACCATCCTATATCGCCCACAATCCCAGGACCGGTCCCCCAACCGCTTAAAACGATCAAGCTATCACTGTTAGGACCGAAGGTCTCACTTCCAGGAGGAAGGACAAAACCAGTGTATTTGCCCTTCTCACCGAGCTTTTCCCAGTTCACCCCGCTCACATACAACCCACCAAGCCCGAAGTTGAAGTTCTGATAGGGATAAGTCAGAACGACTCGGGCAAGCCAACCGTTGTATTTTTGTTTATAAGGTTCCTCCCCAGAAGCCTTATGCTTCTCCCTTCCAGTATTATAGATCACATCCAAATTGTAATTCACCGGCCCAACTTTCCCATCCGAGTAAAGCCCTATCCACCATATATTGCCTTTAGCATTGTAGTTGGGGTAAACCTCTTCTCCTTCACCAAAAATTTCATCAAGAATTTTTACAGTATCAGCCCTCATCTTTCCAGTTGCCCACGCCACATAGAGACCACCACTTATACCCGCCTTTGACTTGTAATCACCCGCAAGGTAGAAGAGATTGGCGCTTTGGTTTTCATTCGTCACATTCCACGTCGCCGTATAAGGTTCGCCATCTACAAACAAAGTCATTTTAACCGATCTGTTCACCTTTTCATCATACTCCCTTATCTTTCCCCAACCACCGCTTAAGCCCAAAGTGCCATCGGCAAGGGGGATACTCGAACGGAAGCTTATACCAGGCCCAGCGGGCAACAAGAATACTTCAGGCCTCAAGGAGAAGAACTGTACTCCAGCTCTAACCCAAGTGGGGCACTGGATCCCAGGGATCTTGAAGTCAAGGTAAGCCTCCTTAACCTCAACGCTTGTCTGCTCACTTCCCCAATAACCGATCGAATTCTGTCCCGTTTTCACTGTTCCCCAAGGATTTGGAACCGAATCCATCCTGAACCTGACAACGCCCTTGAGATCCTCAGAGGCCTTGGCGTGGAAGAAGAGCTCAAACCTCTGAACCCATTCGGTCGTGACATGATCATTCCAGGCACCAACATTCTGATAAGCCCTATAACCGATTCCCATATAACCTGTAGCCGAAAGATCAGCACTCATAGCTGGGGCAGCCAAAGCCAACCCCGCTAAAACTACTAAACCGATCAACCAACCTCTCTTCATGCCCACCTCCTTTTAAAATTTTTGAAACACACAACCAAACCTAAAACCCTAAACCCTAAAAACCTTTTACCCTCTTGGTCCTCTCACCTCCTTTCCTTCAAAAGTTAAAGACGCTTAATTTATAGCAAGACCTATTCTGGTTGTCAAGGGGGTTTTGAGGATCGGATAAAGTGTTTTTCTTGACCTTTTTTCATTTTATTGCTAAAAAGCAGTTTAGCAAAAAAGGAGGCCAAAAGATGAAGCTTTCATCCTTAAAAAGTCTTTTGATAGTGATGGGGCTTTTTGGGGTTTTGATGGGGTGTAGTTATAATGTTAAGCCGAGTCTTTCGCCTCTCGGAAGGTCCCCTCTTGAGGGGAAGTGGAGGAAGGTTATCGTTCTTCCCTCTTCACCCCTTTTGGATGAGGTGGTTTCTCAATCCTTTTATTCGGTAGGGTTCATGCCCGTAGCGAGGGAGGATGTACTGTTTTTATTGCGGGAGAAGGGGGTTTTAAAGAAGGAGAGGGAGGAGTTAAGCCCTGCTTCAAGGGCCATCCTTTATCATCTTGAGGTCTCTTATACGGATAAGATCAAGAGGCATCTTCAGGAGGCTTTGAGGCATAATCTTGCCCTTCTCGAAAAGAAGGAGCTTGAGATAGGGCCTAAGGTTTTGAAGGAACTTTGTGAGGAGTTTGGGACGGTCTTTGTGGTGAGGGCGAGTTTGATCGAGCTTAAGGAGGAGTTGACCGAGTCTTATAATCCCTTTGAGATTGGCTTTGTGCCTTTTGCCTTTAATGTCCCCCAGAGGCTTCTTTTTGGGAGGCACAGTGAGAGGGCCTATCCCTTTGTAGAGGATGAAAAGATAAGGGAGGCCTTGGTTTACGGAGGGGAGCTCTTGCAGAAGCTTGCCATTGGGGCAGCTGGCGGATGGGCGGTGACCGACCTTTCGAGTCCCCTTGAGTGGGAGAGGGATGTGGGAACGCTTGTGGGAGGTGGGCTTGGGTTTTTGGGTCATTTAAGCGGGAAGGTCCCCGAGGTGAAGGCCCAGGTTAGGTTGACGGTTCAAGATGGAAGGTCGGGGGATCTGCTTTGGACAAATAGGGCGGAAGTGAGGGTTAGGCCTGAGAGTGTCTTTTCTAAAGCCGACACTGAAAGGATGAGGGATTTGGCCTTGAAGGAGGCGGTGGCCTTATTGGTTAATGACTTTGCCCGATTCTTCCAAGAGGAGCTTCCGAAGATAACGCCCATTTATAAGGAGATCGTCTGGAAGCCCGAGGGGATAAGGCTTACGGAGGTCTCGGAGAAGGTCCAAGAGATGAAGGCCCTTTTAGAGAAGGCCCAAGAGGCATCGGAGAAGGCCTTAAAAGAAGCAGAGAGGGCCTCTCAAGAGGCCGAAAGGGCTGAGAAGGCGGCCATAAAGGCGGAAAGGATCTTCGAAAAGACCGTTAGAAAGTAAAGCTTGAAATAAAGACCCCATTGTGTTATCTCCCAAAAATCCAAAAAGGGGGTGAACTATGGCTGAGGAGAAGCCCATTGAGAAGATGACCGTTAAGGAGCTCAGGGCCTTGGCTAAAGAGCTCGGGGCCGAGGGTGTGAGCGGTATGCAAAAGGAGGAGCTCATAAGGTTCATCCTTCAAGTCCGAGGTAAACCTGGGGGGCCGGGAGGGGAGAAGGTGGTTAAGATCGGCAAAAGGACCGTGAACGTGACGGCGGTAAAAAGACAGATAAGGCAACTTAAGGCCGAAAGGAAAAAGCTTCTTTCCGAAGGCAAGAAGGAGGAGGCCCGAAAATTAAGGGAGAGGATCTCCCGGCTTAAAAAGCTCACCCGCAAGGCTCACAAGATCCTCTCTCAGCAGAAAAAGGCTCAAAGATGAAAAAAATCGCCCCTTCCATTCTTTCGGCTGATTTTTCGCGTCTTGGAGATGAAGTCCGGGAGGTGGAGGAGGCGGGGGCCGATCTGATCCATGTGGACGTGATGGATGGGCATTTTGTCCCGAATATAAGTGTGGGCTTACCGGTCGTAAGGGCCCTTAAGGGGGTGACAAGGCTTCCCTTGGACGTTCATTTGATGATAGAAGAACCCGAGCGTTATATTGAGGAGTTCGTCAAGGCCGGGGCCTCGATCTTAAGCTTTCACCTTGAGGCATCCAAACACCTCCATAGGACCATTGAGAGGATAAGGGAACTGGGGGTCATGGTGGGGGTGGCCCTAAACCCCGGAACGCCTCTTGGAATGCTTGAGGAGGTGATGGGGGAAGTGGACCTTGTGGTTTTGATGAGCGTTGATCCGGGGTTTGGGGGGCAGGCCTTTATCCGAAGTTCCTTGGATAAGATAAGGCGCTTGAAGGATTGGCTTTTGAGGCTTGGACTTGAGAGGGTTTTGATCGAGGTGGATGGGGGTATTAAGCTCGATAACATAAGGGAGGTGGCCCAGGCGGGGGCTGATATTTTGGTCTCGGGCTCGGGGATATTTGGGGAGAAGGACAGGAAAAGGGTGATAAGGATGATGAGGGAAAAATTGGAGGACCTTTAGGATGGGAAATAACCTTTTCCGAAAGATCATTCTCTCTCACCTTGTAGAGGGGGAGCCCATTCCTGGAAAGGAGATAAGCATAAGGATTGACCAGGTTTTGACGCAGGATGCGACAGGCACTCTGGTTTACTTGGAACTTGAGGCAATGGGCATCGATAGGATAGTCCCTTTGGCGGTAAGTTACGTGGATCATAACACCTTGGGGGTGGGGCCGGAGAATGCGGATGATCATCTCTTCTTAAAGAGTTCAGCAGCCAAGTTCGGGGCCTATTTCTCGCCCCCGGGAACAGGGATTTGCCATCAGCTTCACCTTGAGTGTTTCGGCGCTCCGGGGAAAACGCTTCTTGGCTCCGATAGCCATACCCCAACAGGGGGAGGCCTCGGGATGGTGGCCATAGGGGCAGGAGGGCTTGATGTGGCCTTGGCCATGGCGGGTGAGCCCTTCACCTTTAAGATGCCCGAGGTCATAGAGGTGAGGCTTTTGGGAAAGCTCCCCCCTTGGGTCTCGGGAAAGGACGTGATCCTTGAGCTTTTGAGGCGTTTAAGCGTTAAGGGTGGGTTGGGGAAGGTCTTCGAATACACGGGGCCAGGGGTTCGGGAGCTCTCGGTCTTTGAGAGGGCTACCATTTGCAATATGGGGACTGAGCTCGGGGCTACCACCAGTTTATTCCCCAGCGACACAAGGACCCAAGCCTTTTTGTGGGCTCAAGGAAGACCAAAGGATTTTGTGCCCCTCGGTCCAGATGAGGATGCTTCCTATGAAGGGTGTATCACCATAAACTTGAGCGAACTCGAACCCCTTGTGGCCCTTCCCTCAAGCCCGGATAAGGTCAGACCGGTAAGGGAAGTGGAGGGGATAAAGGTGGATCAGGTGATCCTTGGGTCCTGCACCAATAGCTCCTTTTACGATCTGGCCATTCTGGCCGAACTCATAGATCGAGAGGGGAAGCATCCGGACGTGGAGCTGGTAGTAGCTCCTGGGTCAAGGCAGGTGTTGGAGCTTTTGCGAGAAGGGGGGTATTTGGAGAAGCTCATCCGAAATGGGGTGAGGATCCTTGAACCAGCCTGTGGTCCCTGTATAGGGATGGGCTTGGCGCCTCCTTCAGGGGGGGTAAGCCTGAGGACCTTTAATCGGAACTTCGAGGGCCGAAGTGGGACAAAGGACGCTCAAGTTTATCTATCGGGACCTGAGGTGGCGGTAGCTACCGCCATAAGGGGAAGGATCACCGACCCGAGAAGCCTCGGACCAAAGCCCGAACTCAAGATGCCAACTCCCAAGTTCAAGAGCTCAAACCTCATAATTCCTCCGCCCAAGGATCGGGAAAAAATCACTATAAGAAGGGGGCCGAACATCAAGCCCCTTAACACCTTTGAACCTTTAAGTCCCTCCTTAGAGGTGGAGGTCTTGATAGTTCTTGGCGATAACATCTCCACCGATCACATCCTTCCCGCAGGTCCCTATATTCTTCCTTTAAGGTCGAATATCCCCGCTTTGAGCCAATATGTCTTTCATCATCTGGATCCCCAGTTTCCCGAGAGGGCAAAGAGAAGCGGGAACGGGATAATCGTAGGGGGGGAGAATTACGGACAGGGCTCATCCCGAGAACACGCCGCCTTATGTCCCAGGTGGTTGGGGGTTAGGGCCGTTTTGGCGAAAAGCTTTGCGCGGATTCATAGGTCGAACCTCATAAACTTCGGGATCGTCCCCTTGATCTTTGCCGAGCCCAAGGATTATGAAAAGCTCAGGGTGGGACAAAAGGGGAGGCTTCTTTTAGGAGACCTGGAAAGGGAGGTTTATCTTGAGATCCCGGAAGAGGGCCTTAAAATAAGGCTCTTGGCGGAGTTAAGCCCGCGGGAGAGGGAGATCCTCAAAGCGGGAGGGATCTTGAACTTCGTTAAAGGAAGATGAGGGAACCGGAGAGGCTCTTACAGCAATACCTTAGGATAAACACCTCTAATCCTCCGGGAGAGGAGGAGAAGGCGGCAAACTTTTTAAAGGATCTCCTTTCCCAGGAGGGGATCCCCGTTAAGGTCTATCAGGTGGCTCCGGGCAGGGCCAACCTTTTGGCCAAGCTAGGTGAGGGGGAAGAGGCCTTTTTGATGATGCATCATATGGATGTGGTTCCTGCCGAAGGGGATAAATGGGAAGTGGATCCTTTTTCGGGAGAGATCATCGGAAATTACATATACGGCCGAGGGGCCATTGACACCAAGGGATTTGGGATAGCTCAGGTATGTGCCCTTTTGAGACTCAAAAAGGAGGGCAAACCCCTAAAAAGGCCCGTTTGGCTTCTGGCCACCTGTGATGAGGAGACCGGCGGAAGGCTTGGGGCGAAATGGTGCCTTGAGAACCTGGAGGAGTTAAGAAAGGTGGCTTTCGTCTTAAATGAGGGAGGAGGCATAATCCTTGATGAGAAGGGGAAGGTCCATCATTGTGAGATCTCGGTGGCTCAAAAGGTGGTGGCTCAATTTGGCTTGAAGGCCCGTGGGGAAGGGGGGCATGGTTCAATGCCCCATAGGGATAATGCCTGTGAGAAGTTGGTAAGGGCCATAAGTAAGCTCCTTAATTATAAGGAGCCTCCTCGGTTGATCGAGCTTGTGGAAAATTACTTCAAGAGCCTTGCCCCTTTAAGCGAAGGAGAAGAGAGGTGGGTCTTCAGCGACCCTCAAAGGGCCATAAGGGAACGGGAGGAGTTTTTCCTCGCCAGGCCTCATTTTAACGCCTTAATCCGCAATACCTATACGCTCACGGTTTTAAAAGCGGGAGAGAAGGTAAACGTGATACCTTCAGAGGCCTTGGCTTACTTTGACGCAAGGCTCTTGCCCGATGAGAATCCGAAGGTCTTCTTAGAGAAGATGAGGTGGCTTATAGATGAGGAACAGGTGGAAGTATTCCCCTTGGGGGAAGGAGAAATTTCGCCCCCTTCACCGCTTGATACCCCCTTGTACGAAGCCCTTCGCCAGGTCATAAGGAAAAAGGAGGGGGACGTCTTAATAGTTCCATCCCTCATCCCCGGAGCGACTGATAGCCGTTTCTTCCGTTCAAAAGGGATCCCTTGTTACGATTTTTCGCCCTTAAGGCTCTCTCACCAGGAGATGAGGCTCATCCACAATCAAAACGAGAGGCTCTCCTTGGAGAATCTCCATTTTGCCATTGACTTTTTGTACGAACTCATCCTCCAAATAGCTACTTGAGAAGCTCGATCATCTCCCTCACCGCCCTTTCAAAGCCCACAAGAACCGCCCTCGCCACTATGGCATGGCCTATGCTCAACTCCTCGATCTCGCTTATTTGGGCGATCGGACGCACATTCCAATAATTCAACCCATGCCCCGCTCTTACGCTTAAATCGAGTACCTTCCCCACTTTGGCAGCTTCTACGATCTTTTGAAGCTCCCTTTTCTGCTCCTCCCAGTCTTTGGCCTCGGCATAAAGCCCCGTGTGGATCTCTATGGCGTCAGCTCCAAATTGCTTGGCTTTTTCCACCATCTTGGGATCGGGATCGATGAAAAGGCTCACCTTTATCCCCGCTTCCTTTAACCGGCTTATCACTTCCTTCAAACGCTCAGGGTTTTGCTCCAGGTTAAGCCCTCCCTCGGTGGTTAACTCCTCCCTTCTCTCAGGCACCAAGGTCGCCATGTCGGGCTTAATGGTTCTCGCTATTTCGACCATCTCCTCGGTGGGGGCCATCTCAAGGTTTAGAGAGGTCTTCACCACCTTTCTTAAAATCTCCACGTCCCTCTCCTTTATGTGCCTTCGGTCCTCCCGAAGGTGAACCACAATCCCTTCCGCCCCCGCAAGCTCGGCCAAAATGGCCGCCTCAACCGGATCGGGATAAAAGGTCCTTCGAGCCTCCCTTAAAGTGGCCACGTGATCCACGTTAACCGCAAGCTTCTTCATCTTTCACCTCCTTTAAGTAGTCTCTCGGCGCATTCTTTAAGCCTTAGACCGATCTGGTGGATCAACTGCTTGTCCTCCCCTTCCACCATTATCCTCAAAACGGGTTCAGTGCCCGAATAACGTACAAGGATCCTCCCTCGATCGGAAAGGGCCTTTTCGGCTTCGCTTATGAGGTCTTGAAGCTCAGGAAGCTCACTTAAGGGGACCTTCTCTCTCACCTTCACATCATACCTCACCTGGGGAAAGGGCTTCATGAGATCACAATAGTCGGAGAGATCCTTGCCGTTTTCCCTTAAGATCGAGAGGACCTTCAAAGCGGTAATGAGCCCATCACCCGTGGTGGTATGGTCCAAAAAGACGATGTGACCCGCCTGTTCCCCCCCCAGGTTATACCCTCCGCGAAGCATCTCCTCCACCACGTGCCTATCCCCCACCTTGGTCCTTATGACCTTAATGCCCTGCTGTTTCAAGCAAAGGTCAAGCCCCAAGTTGCTCATAACCGTAGCCACAACCGCATTCCCCTTAAGGCCCCCCCTTTTGGCCATCTCAAGCCCGCACAAGGCCATTATGTGATCGCCATCGTAGATCCTTCCCTTTCTATCCGAAAAAATGACCCTGTCACCATCCCCATCGAAGGCCAAACCCAAATCGGCCCCAAGCTCCACCACCTTTTGAGCCATCTTCTCGGGATAAAGGGCTCCACATCCCTGATTGATGTTAAGCCCATCCGGCTCGACCTCCATGGGTATGACTTCGGCCCCAAGTTCCCAAAAGAGGACGGGACCCACCTTATAGGTGGCGCCATTGGCGCAATCCAAAACTATCCTCATCCCCTTAAGATCGAGCTCCTGCGGAAAGGTCCTCTTCAAAAAGACCAGATACCTTCCAAGCCCATCCACCATCCGGCGGGCCCTTCCTATATCTGGACCTGTGGGCCCTTCCTTATCGAAATCCTCATCCAAGACCAGTTCCTCTATCTCTTCTTCCAAGTGGTCGGGAAGCTTAAAGCCATCGGGGCCGAAGATCTTTATACCGTTGTCGTAAAAGGGGTTATGGGAAGCCGAGATCACAATCCCCGCCTGGGCCCTCATGTCTCGGACCAAAAAGGCTATCCCAGGAGTGGGGATGGGGCCCAAAAGGATCGCCTCACCCCCCATGGAGCAGATGCCCGCCACCAGGGCGTTCTCAAACATGTAACCCGAAAGCCGGGTGTCTTTTCCTATGAGGATTCGGGGATGTTTTTCCTGTTTGGAAAGAAGGTAGGTCAAGGCCTTCCCCACCTTAAGGGCTACCTCCACGGACATGGGAAATCTATTGGCTACTCCTCTTATCCCATCGGTCCCGAAAAGCCTCATCTACCTCCTCCTTAAATCGACTTGAACCAATACTCGAGAAGGCTCCACTTCCAAACCCGTAAAGGCCAAAGGTACCTCCATTTTAAAACTCCCCTTAAGGTCCTCAAGGTCAATGGGCTCAGTGGTCACGTGGTCAATCCTCTCCAAAACCTCCTTGGGTCCCGAAAGGTAAACCTTTGAGGGCTCAACCTTAATCGAGATGACCTCATAAGAGGGGGGAGGAAGCCCCTTAAATTGAACCTTAACCGGCACAACCTTCCTCATAAACTCCGATAGCTTAACCCTTAACTCCGAGGGACTTAAGCCAACCACCTCAATGCCCGAAGGCACCTTCACCTCTTCGGGCCGAAGAAGAAAGGTGTTAAGGCCGGGGTGAGCCCCCTTGAGATCCAGAAAAATCCCTATATCCTCAACCCTTAAACGATCTAACTTATGGGCGGGTCCTTTAACCTTCACTATGAGCCTCTGAGGCTCCACATCGGTGAGCACCAGATTGGGCGGAAGGGAAGTCACCTTGACGGGCACAAAGAAGGTGAGCTCCGTATAGCTTGTGCCTTTAACAAAGGCCCAAAGGAAAAGGGCCACCAGGATGCTCAGAAGCTTAAGAGATATGTTCTGAGTCAGAAGGCCTTTCAGGAAGTTTTTTAGCCTTTCTCTCAACTCTCTTTCTCCTTCTCTGAATTATCAATAAATTGGTCAATACGGTCCTCAAACGCCCCATCTCCAAGTTACGGGTGAGTCTCCCTCGCAAGGCCAGGGAGACGCTCCCCTTCTCCTCCGAGATGACGATCACCACCGCATCGGTCTTCTCCGAAAGGCCAAGGGCTGCCCTATGCCTTGCCCCGAGCAATCTGCTCAATCTCGGGTTATCGCTCAAAGGTAAAAAACACCTGGCGGCAAAAACCCTTCCCCTTTTCACGATCACGGCCCCGTCGTGAAGGATTGAATCCCGGGAAAAAATCGATAGGAGCAATTCCCTCGTTAACTTGGCATCAAGCTCAACGCCAAGCTCAACGTGAGAGATCACATCGGCCTCCCTCTCCAATACTATTATGGCCCCGAGCTTCTGCCGGGCTAAACTGGAGGAGGCCTCCACCAACTCCTCTATAAGCGAGGCTTGATAAGGAGGAAAGCTTTTCCCGCCAAGAAAGGGCGTCCTACCCATGGTAGAAAGGGCCCTTCTTATATCCTCCTGAAAGATGACGATGATGAACACAATTATGGAATCGATGAAATTACTGAGGATCCAATGGATGGTGAAAAGCCCCCATTTCCGAGCGGCAAGGAAGGCCAAGATCAAAAAGGAAAGGCCAAGGAGGATCTCCAGTGACCTTGTCCCCTTCAAAAGGAGCAAAATCCAATAGACCACCACCGAAACGACTGCTATATCTATCAGGTCCTTCAAACCTATATTTCGGATAACTTCCCATAGCGGCATCTAAAACCCACTTTCAATGGCATCGATGATATCCAATACCTGCCTTACGGCCTTCACATCGTGGACCCTCACTATATGAACCCCCTTTAAGGCACAATAAGCAACCGCCCCCAGGGTCCCGTAAAGTCTCTCGGAAACGGGAACGCCCAATATCTCCCCTATGAAACTTTTCCGTGAAGGCCCTACTAAAATGGGCTTTCCCAGTTCTTCCAACTCCCTTAAGCGTCTGAAGATCTCCAGGTTGTGATTCAATTTTTTCCCAAAGCCTATCCCTGGATCGATCACGATCGAATCCGGATGAACGCCTTCGGATTCGGCCTTCTTTATACTCTCTTTCAAATACTGCTTTATCTCCAGGATCACATCCTCATAATGGGGATCAAGTTGCATGGTCTTGGGAGTCCCCTTTATGTGCATGAGGATCAAACCCGCCCCATTCTCCGAGACCACTTTCGCCAAGTCCGGATCAAACCTCAAACCGCTTATGTCATTTACGATACTGGCCCCCGCCTGAAGGGCTTCAGAAGCCACCTTGGCCTTATAGGTGTCAATGGAAATGGGAACTGCAACTTTGGGGGCAATCGCCTCAATGACCGGGATGACCCTCCTTAACTCCTCTTCCAAAGGCACGGGATCCGAAAAGGGCCTGGTGGATTCGCCTCCTATATCGATTATGTCGGCCCCTTCTTCAACCATCTGTAAGGCCCTATCTATGGCCAATTGCTTATCGAAATATAGACCTCCATCGGAAAAGGAATCGGGGGTCACATTTAAGACCCCCATAACGAGCGTCCTTTTTCCAAGCTCTATTTCCCCTCCCTTTATCCGAAACTTGAAATGCCTTCTCATCCTTCCAAGATCTGGTTCAGTTCTTCTCCGCTCAGGGATTCCTTCTCCAAGAGGATCTGAACGAGCTTTTCGACCTTTGGGGCATTCTCCTGGAGGATCTTTTTGGCCCTTTCATAACACTCTTCTACGATCCTTTTCACCTCCTCATCTATCTCTTGAGCCGTCTTCTCGCTGTAGTCCTTATGCATCACCAGTTCCTTCCCCAAAAACACCTGTTCCTCCCTACGGCCAAAGGATAAGGGACCGAGCCTTTCGGACATACCCCACTGGGAGACCATCTTTCGAGCGATCTCGGTGGCCCTTTCTATATCGTTACCGGAACCCGTGGTCACATGCCCGAGAAATAGCTCCTCGGCCGCTCTTCCCCCTAAAAGGACCGTTATGGTGGCCAGAAGGTACTGTTTGGTGTAAATGTGCCGATCATCCTGGGGTAGTTGTTGCGTCAAACCAAGGGCCTGCCCCCTGGGAATGATGGTCACCTTGTGGACCGGATCGGCTCCAGGAGTAAACTTCGCCACAAAGGCATGCCCTGCCTCATGATAGGCTATGCTTCTTCTTTCCTCTTCACTGAGGATCATGCTCTTCCTCTCCGGACCCATCAAGACCTTGTCCTTGGCCTCCTCGAAGTCCTCCATGCTCACTTTATCCTTGCCCTTTCTGGCCGCGATTAAAGCCGCCTCATTAACCAGGTTCTCCAGATCCGCCCCCGTAAACCCTGGGGTCCCCTTGGCTATAAGGGAAAGGTCCACATCGTCGGCAAGAGGGGTCTTCCGGGTATGAACCCTCAAGATCGCCTCCCTCCCCTTTAGGTCGGGTATGGGGACCACAATCTGCCGATCGAACCTTCCGGGCCTCAAAAGCGCCGGATCGAGGATATCAGGCCTGTTGGTGGCCGCGATCACCACAATCCCCTCGTTGGCTTCGAAACCGTCCATCTCCACTAACAGTTGGTTCAAGGTTTGCTCCCTCTCGTCATGCCCTCCACCAAGCCCAGCCCCTCGGTAGCGCCCAACCGCATCTATCTCATCGATGAAGACAATACAAGGGGCATTCCGCTTGGCCTGAGCAAACAGATCCCTCACCCTGGCTGCCCCAACCCCTACGAACATCTCCACAAAATCGGAACCACTTATGCTCAAAAACGGGACATCCGCCTCCCCCGCTATGGCCCTGGCCAAAAGCGTCTTCCCCGTCCCCGGAGGCCCAACCAGAAGGATCCCCTTGGGGATCCTGGCCCCCAACTTGGTGAAGCGATGGGGGTTCTTCAAGAACTCCACAATCTCCTTGACCTCCTCCTTACACTCGTCAATTCCCGCTACATCCTCGAAGGTGACCCTCTTCCCTTCCTCTTTATTGAAAAACCGCGCCCGACTCTTGCCAAAGGAGAAGGCCTTGCCACTTCCCGCTTGCATCTGTCTCATGAAATAAAGCCAAATCCCCATGAGAATCAAAAAGGGGACCCAACTGGTGATAAAGGACTGAAGGAAAGAGACCTCATTCGGCTTCGCGGTGATCCTAACGCCCTTGGACTTGAGAAGGGGAATGGCCTCAGGATCAGGGGGTAAGACCGTTTTAAAAGAAGCCCCATCCTTCATGACCCCATTCACCCTCTCCCCCTTTATGGTGACCGAACTCACCTTTCCCTCTTCCACCGCAGAAAGGAACTCCGAATAGGAGAGCTCCTTCTGAGCGGTGGGAGAAAGGGCATTGAGGACGAGAAGTATAAGGCCCACTATTAAAAACCAACCCAAAAGCCCTTTGTACATACTACGACCTTCTTTCTCGAGCTAAGAAAATGATAACACTCGAGAAGGGCCCCTTCAATAAAGGATTAGGCCTGATCCTTCCAGTACCTCTCCTTCAGCTTCCGGTGCAATATCTTCCCGGTGGCGGTTCTTGGCATCTCCTCATCGGGGATAAAGTCAACGGATTTGGGAATCTTGTAGCTAGCTATCTTGCCTCGGCAGTGTTGTATGATCTCTTGAGCCAGTTCGGGACTCGGGACATACCCTTCTTTCAAGACCACCACCGCCTTAACCGCCTCACCCCACTTTGGATCTGGCACTCCGATTACCGCCACGTCCTTCACCGCAGGGTGAGTGGCCACAACGGCCTCGACTTCCGAAGGATAAACGTTCTCACCACCGGTTATGATCATATTGGCCTTACGGTCCACCAGGTAGTAGTAGCCATCCTCATCCTTTTTGGCCATATCACCTACTGTGGCCCATTCGCCCCTGAAGGCCGCTTGCGTCTTCTCAGGATCCTTCCAATAACCGCTAAACATATGAGGCGTTCGAGCATAAAGCTCACCCACCTCCCCAACCGGTACCTCATTCCCCTCCTCGTCCAAGAGCTTCACCTCGTCAACCCCAAAGACCTCCCGACCTACCGAGCCCAGCTTCTCCAATTGTTCCTCAGGCCTAAGAAGGGTCACGATACCTGTCTCCGTAGAACCATAGGCCTCCCAAAGTTGAGCATTCTTAAAGTAGTCCATTATCTGGAGCTTAAGCTCCTTTCGGGCCGGGGCACTTGAGATGAGAAGCTGTTTGAAAGAACTCACGTCATATCGCCCTTTGATGCTATCCGGTTGAGAGAGGATGATGACGTAATGGGTGGGAACAAGTGAGGTAAAGGTGGGTCGGAATATGCTTGCGGTGCGCAAGAAATCCTCGGGATCAAAGCTCACCATGTTGTAAACCATAACCGGGGCGCTGACCAACGTGAAGGGGAAGGAATAATAAACCGAGTTTATGTGACACATGGGCATTACCAGCATCACCTTATCGTTGGGGGTCCAAGCGTGGTTAATCACTGTCACACAGAAGTGAGCCATATTGGCCTCGTGACTTCTCACCACACCCTTGGGCCTTCCGGTAGTTCCCGAGGTGTAAACGATCATCCAAGGATCGGCCGAATCTACCAATACGTCCGGCTCATTCGGCGAGCCCTTCTCTATCACCTCCTCGTAATGGACGTAGCCATCGGGGGCTTTCCCTTCGCCCAGATAGATGAAGTTAGTTGGCGGGATGGTCTCCAGTTTGTCTCTTATGGAATTTATGGTGTCCACAAAGGGGGCCTCCACGATTATGGCCTTGCTTTCGGAATGGTTTAAAACGTATTCGATCTCCGGAGGGGCCAGCCTGAAGAGGATCGGTACCGCTATTTGGCCACCTTTGGCACAGGCCGCGTAAAATTCCATCCATTCCACCCGGTTATAAGCGATCATGGCCACCCTTTCACCATAAGTGACCCCCATATCCCTTAAGGCGTTGGAAAGCCGGCAAGACCTCTCATTCCATTGCTTGAAGGTCCATGTTTTATATTTATCCTGGCACCCTATTTTATCCGGGTAGTTTCTCGCATGAAGCTTAAGAACTGCTCCGATGTTTGGCCATCGGCTCTTTAACATTTTGGCACCTCCTTAACTGGGTTCTCTCATGGGTCCAAATCTTTGAACATATCTTTCCTTAACGGCTTTATTCACCAAATTCTTCGGCCATTCCCCTCTTAACACCCTCAAGACCTCCTCCATGGAAATCTCGGGCATGGAGGCCATGGCCTCGGGGGAGAAAAAGGCCGAATGGCCGGTTACGATCACATTGGGCAGGCTGTAAATGGGATGGCTTGGAGGGGTGGGTTCGGTTTCAGGACCGATGACATCCAGACCTGCTCCCGCGATGAGCCCTTCCTTTAGGGCTTGATAGAGGGCTTCAGTATCCACTATCTCACCCAGGGCCACGTTTATCAAATAAGCGGTTCGCTTCATCTTCTTAAACTCCTCGAGCTTGAAAAGGTTCCTAGTCTCGGGGGTAAGAGCGCAATGAATGGAGATGAAATCCGACTCCTTAAGCAGAGTGTCAAAATCCACAAGTTTAACCCCAAGCCCTTCCGCCACCTCTTTGGGCACATAGGGGTCATAAGCGATGACGTTCATGCCTAATCCCTTTCCTATCTCAGCGGTCCTCCTTCCTATAGCCCCAAGGCCGACGATACCAAGGGTCTTGCCCCTTACCCTATGAATGCCCACCCAAGCCTTCTTCATCTCCTCATGCATAAAGGGAGCTCCCCAGTATCCCTGAAGGACCTTTTGATAAGTCTGATAGACCCTCCGAGCGAGCCCCAATAAAAGGGCTATGGCATGCTCCGCCACCTCATCCCTACAGTAAGGACCGAGATTAGCCACACATATCCCCCTCTCAGTAGCCGCCTCTAAATCCACACTGGCGGTCGATAAGCGGGCTATCATTATGAACCTACATCGCTCAAGCCCCTCGATCACCCTCCTGGTAAAGGGTGCGGTCTGCATCACTATGATGTCCGCATCTCGACATATCTCCAAAAGCTGATCCTCATTTAAAGGCTCAACGAGCTTATCCGAAACAAGCTCCGCCCCCATTTCCCTTAACACATCGGCCTTCAAAGGAAGGTTCCGGCTCGGAACAATAGAGACCACCTTCCACTTAAAACCACTCTCCCCTTGATACATGCCATTCCTCCTTTTTTATTTTTTGTTGATGAAGATAGGCGGCTTTTTGGCCCTTTAGAAGGAAGAATCGCTTTACTTCACTTACCCAATAAAAGAAGGCCTTTCCTCCTCCTGGGATTCATCCCTATTTTATCAAAATTTTTTATCACTTCAATATCCCAATGATGGGAATGGCCTCTCCGCAGAAAGGACAAGAGGGGGATTTAAGGAAGGACCGAACGAAGTTAACCCCGTAACGCTCGATAAGGAGCTTTCCACAGGAGGGGCAATAGGTATTCTCATAGGGATGACCGGGAAGGTTGCCCAAGTAGACAAATCTTAAGCCAAGCTCTTTGCCTATGAGGTAAGCCCTTTCCAAAATTTCTCGAGAGGTGGGAGGAGCGGTAAAAAGATAAGCAGGGTAGTAAGCGGTAAGATGCCAGGGGGTATCCCTTCCGAGTTCTTTTAGTATCCTCTCCCCTATGGACCTCAACTGGTTTGGATCATCGTTTACGGTGGGGATGACCAAAGTGGTTATCTCCACGTGAACGTTCCTTTCCTTGGCCAAAACCAAGTTCCTCCATATGAACTTTAATTCGCCTCGGCACCATTTTCTTACCACCTCCTCGTCTCCTTTCACGTCCACGTTCATGGCGTCGAGCCCTGACCGGATGAGGTGATCCAAGGCCTCCTTGGTCATGTAGCCATTTGTCACAAAGGTGTTGTAAAGGCCCTTCTCTCGTGCGAGCTCAAAGACCCCAAGGGCCCATTCGAGGGAAAGGGTGGGTTCGTTAAAGCTTATGGAGGTCCCTTCACATTGGAGTTGGATCGCCATATTCACAAACTCTTGAGGGCTTATAAATTGACCTTCACCGACCCTTTTACTTATCTCCCAGTTCTGACACCAGGGGCAATCGAAGTTACAGGACCAACTGCCAACCGTTAAGCTTTTACTGCCGGGATAAAAGTGAAAAAGGGGCTTTTTCTCGATGGGATTTACCGAAATGGAGGAGACCGAACCATAAATTAAGGTGAACAAACGGCCCTCCCGGTTCTCCCTGGTCTTACACCATCCCCTTTTACCCGGGGAAATGAGGCATTTTCTCTCGCAAGTAAGACACCTCACATCATCCCCTTCTTTTTCATACAGCAAAGCCTCCTTCACAAACGGTGCCTTTTGGGTGGTCATGGCTTTAGGTATAATTTTAACCCGAAATGTACCCTCCAAAGCCGGAAATGGGCGATTTTTTTGCGCTAAAAAAGGAACTACAACAAGACAAAGTAAGGCCCTTTTATTTGCTTTGGGGAAATGACCGGTTTCTCTTAAAAGAGGCCGAGAGCTTGATCCTCAAAAAGATCCTTCCCGAAAACGAAAGAACCTCCTCTTTGAGGGTCTTCGAAGAGGGTTTTGAGATAAAGGACCTTTTGACCGAGATCAAGACCCTTCCCTTTTTATCGAGGAGAAAGGTCGTCATTTTGAGAGAGGGGAAAAGGGTTCTGGAAGAGTTTTCGGAGGAGCTTTTGAAATTTTCCAAACAGCCTACCCCTGGCGTTTTCTTGATCATCTGGACTCAGCAGGAAGTACCTGAAGCGTTGAAAGAACTATCTTTTTCTTTGAACTTCACCTACCGGGATTCTTTGAATTTCCTCCTTCAAAGAGCCAAAGAGAATGGCCTCATCCTGAGTCGAGAAGCCCTTACTTTTTTGAGGGAAGTCTGTGGAAATGAACTTGAGGCCATTTGCCAAGAGATAGAAAAGATCGCCCTTTATAAGGGCCCGGGGTTTGTGACGTTAAAGGATTTAGAGGGACTGGTCTTTGAGTTCAAAACAAAAACGGTCTTCGAACTGATAGAGACCATAGAGAAGGGAAATTTGAAGAAGGCCCTTGAGATCTTGAAAGATCTTTTTGAGCAAGGTGAGGCCTCACCCAAGATCCTGGGAGCCATGGCTTGGAAGATAAGGGAGGTTTTGAAGAGGCAAAGGGAAGAAAAGCTCCTTAAGCTTTGGAAAGACCTTTATAAACTGGACTTCCAGCTAAAAAGGAGCGGACGGGCTTCGCGCTTCCTTTTTGAGGACTTCATCCTTGAGCTTTCTGGGAAAGTTCCCGCTTAAGGGAATAAACCAAACGACTCAGTTTAGAAATGTATCGGGAAGCGGTCCTTAAATGAAGGACGCCCTTGGAGACCGTTTTCTGAATTATGGAGACCGCCTTCTTCAGGGATTCTTCCGCCCGAGGAAGATCCCTGGCTTCTACAGCCATCCGAACTTCCTTCATGACGTTTTTCACCCTGGTTTTCCAGTAACGGTTACGAAGCCTTCTTTTTTCGTTCTGCCTTTGCCTCTTTAAAGCTGACTTATTCCTTTTCGCCATCTTCCAAACTCCACTTGGAGGTTTCTCGTCTTTTTATCTCATAATTGAGGGGCTGTCAACAAGTTGACCTGAGGGAGGTCCTGAAGGTATCCTTCAAAGAAAAGGCCATGAGAGGCATAGTCATCCTCGATTTCGGTTCCCAGTACACTCAGCTTATAGCGCGAAGGATCCGCGAGTTGGGGGTCTGGAGTGAGATCCATGTCCCCTCCCTTGATGCCTCTTCCATAAAGAGGCTTAACCCAAAGGGCATTATACTGTCGGGAGGACCGAGTTCGGTTTACGAAAAGGAGGCTCCAAGAGCGGACGAGGAGATCTTCCGCTTAGGCATTCCCATTTTGGGAATCTGTTACGGGATGCACCTTATGGTGGAGCTTTTGGGGGGGAAGGTCCAGAGCTTCCCGGTTAGAGAATACGGAGGAGCGGAACTTTACATCGATGAGCCTGACCAAATCTTTCACTCCTTAGAAAAAGACAGGCCCTACCGGGTGTGGATGAGCCACATGGACAGCGTAAAAGAGCTACCCCCTGGTTTCAAAAAATTGGCTCACACGCCTGATTGTCCCTATGCGGCTATAGGGGATATGGAGAGGCGTTTCTTTGGGCTTCAATTTCATCCGGAAGTCTCTCACACCGTGATAGGGCAAAAGGTGCTTGAGAACTTTCTTTTCCGCATCGCGGAAGCGGAAAAAAGCTGGAATATGGCCTCCTTTGTGGAGGAGAAGATCAAGGAGATAAGGGAGAAGGTGAAAGACGGCAAGGTCATCTGTGCCCTTTCAGGAGGCGTGGATTCCTCGGTAACGGGAGCACTTCTTCTTCGAGCAGTTCCCGAAAGGACTGTTTTTATCTTCATAGACAATGGCCTTTTAAGACTCGGAGAAAGGGAGAACGTCCAGAGGATCTTCCGAGATAGATTAGGGGCCGATCTTAGGGTGGTCGATGCTTCCAGGCTTTTTCTGGAAAAACTCAAAGGAGTGAAGGATCCGGAGAAAAAACGCAAAATTATAGGCCGAACCTTCATCAGGGTCTTCGAGGAAGAAGCCCGAAAGATAGGGGATGTGAAATATTTGGCCCAAGGAACCCTTTACCCCGATGTGATCGAGAGCACCTCCTATAAGGGGCCTTCGGTAACCATAAAGACGCACCACAACGTGGGAGGGTTGCCCAGAAGGATGAAACTTAAGCTCATCGAACCCTTAAGGGAACTCTTCAAGGATGAGGTGAGGCTTCTGGGAAAGGAATTGGGCCTGCCCGATGAGATAATAAAAAGACACCCCTTCCCCGGTCCGGGTCTGGCGGTAAGATGTATAGGAGAGGTCACCGAAGAAAAGCTCTCCATTCTGAGACAGGCCGACCGTATCCTGGAAGAGGAGATAAAAAGGGCGGGTCTTTATGATGAGGTTTGGCAGGCCTTTGTGGTGCTTCTTCCCGTAAGGACCGTGGGGGTAATGGGGGACAAGAGGACTTACGAGTATGTGGTGGCCTTGAGGGTTGTCCAGAGCGTTGATGCCATGACGGCCGATTGGGTCCGTTTGCCTTATGATCTACTTGAGAGGATCTCTAAGAGGATCATCAACGAAGTGAAAGGGGTAAATCGGGTAGTTTATGATATAAGCTCCAAGCCCCCTTCGACCATTGAATGGGAATAACATGGATTTCGTTCATCTCCATCTTCATAGCCAATATAGCATCCTTGACGGTGCTATAAGGTTTGAGGAGCTTTTCCAACTTCTTGAGGAGAAGAACTTTAAGGCCTGCGCCTTAACGGATCATGGCAACCTTTTCGGGGCCATTGAGTTTTACACTATGGCCCTTGAGAGGGGGATAAAGCCCATTTTGGGCTGTGAAGTTTATGTGGCCCCCACAAGTCGTTTTGATCGCATACCCGACCCTTATCATCTTCTTCTTCTGGTTATGGACGAAAAGGGGTACCGTAACTTGTGCCACCTTCTGAGCCTCTCTTATCTTGAGGGTTTTTATCATAAACCGAGGATCGATTACGAGCTACTCGAACGTTATGGGGAAGGCCTGATCGTTCTCACCAGTTGCTTGAAGGGAGAGATACCCTCACTAATCTTGAAGGGAGACCTTGAAGGGGCAAGAAACAGGGTGAGCTTTTTCAAGGAACTTTTCGGCGACCGGTTTTATTTGGAGCTTCAGCAAAACGGTATCCCCGAACAGAAAAAGGTCAACGAGGCCCTCGTGAAGTTGAGCAAAGAGTTCGGGGTCAAGCTTGTGGCGACCAACGATTGTCATTACCTCTTAAAGGAAGACGCCTTCTTACACGATGTTTTGCTTTGCATCCAAACTGGAAAGACCCTCGATGATCCGAAAAGGCTACGTTTCCCCACCGACCAGTTTTACCTCCGATCCCAAGAGGAGATGAAGATCCTCTTCAAGGACTTTCCGTCTGCTTTGAAGAACACCGTTGAGATAGCCGAACGGTGCGAACTGAAACTCGAACTTGGTATCCCCAAGCTTCCGCTTTATCAAATGCCCGATAATAAAGGCTTGGAGGATTATCTCAAAGACTTAGCCGAGGAAGGCCTGAGGAAAAGGCTTGAGGAAAGGCGAATTGAGAGAGGGGAGGCTTATTGGAAGAGGCTGAGGGAAGAACTTGAAGTGATCAACCGAATGGGCTTCGCGGGTTATTTTTTGATAGTTCAGGACTTCGTCAATTGGGCAAAGTCCCAGGGGATAGCGGTAGGACCCGGAAGGGGATCGGCGGCGGGAAGCTTAGTGGCTTACTCTTTAGGCATTACGGATATTGATCCCCTGGAACACGGGCTTTTATTCGAGAGGTTCCTCAACCCCGAAAGGGTCAGCCTCCCTGATATCGATGTGGACTTTTGTTATGAGAGGCGTGACGAGGTCATAGAATACCTCAAGGAAAAATACGGGCACGATAAGGTAGCTCACATAATCACCTTCGGAAAGATGCAAGCTCGGGCAGTGGTAAGGGATGTGGGAAGGGCCTTGGGGTTGCCTTATCGGGAGGTGGACCTGTTGGCCAAGCTTATCCCGGGTGGACCGAACGTGACGCTTCAAGAGGCCTTGAAAGCGGAACCGAGGATAAGGGAACTGATTCAGGGCAACGACAATTACAAGAAACTTCTCACCATAGCCCTGAGGCTTGAGGGAATGGTCCGCCATGCCTCAACCCATGCCGCCGGAGTGGTGATATCCAATGCTCCTTTAATGGATTATATCCCCCTTTACCGCGGTAAGGATGGCGAGATAACGACCCAGTATGCCATGAAGGACGTGGAGAGAATAGGCCTGGTCAAGTTCGACCTACTGGGGCTCAAGACCCTCACCATGATGGAGGAGACCATAAGGCTTGTGGAAAAATGCCGGAAAATAAAGGTAAATCTGAAGGAGATACCCCTGGATGATCCCGAAACTTATAAGCTCCTTTCCGAAGGCGACACCACCGGGGTGTTTCAACTGGAAAGTCAGGGGATGAGGGATCTTTTGAGGAGGGTAAAGCCCGAGAAGTTTTCGGATCTTGTGGCCCTTCTGGCCCTTTACCGACCGGGGCCGCTTTCAAGCGGAATGGTGGAAGATTACATCAAAAGGCGCCGTGGAGAAGAGGAGGTAAGATATCCCCATCCTTCCCTGAAGGAAGTCCTAGAGGAGACTTATGGGGTTCTGGTTTACCAGGAACAGGTGATGATGGCGGCTTCGATTCTGGCGGATTTCACCCTGGGAGAGGCCGATTTGTTGAGAAAGGCCATGAGCAAAAAGGTACCGGAAGAGATGGATCGCCTGAGGGATAGGTTCTTGCAAGGAGCCCAGATGAAGGGGATCCCGGGGGATAAGGCTCAAGAGATCTTCGAGATGATGGCCAAATTCGCCGAGTATGGCTTTAATAAGTCCCATAGTGCCGCCTATGCCTTAATAGCTTATCAGACGGCCTATCTTAAGGCCCATTTCCCCCATGAGTTTATGGCTGCTCTGTTGTCCTCGGACATGAACGACTCCGATAAGGTGATGAGGTACGTTTTTGAATGCCGGGAAAAGGGCATCCAAGTCCTCGGGCCCGACATCAACTTAAGCCAATGGGAGTTCACCGTGGAGGGAGACAAGGAGTTGAAAATCCGCTTCGGCCTTGGAGCCATAAAGAACGTGGGAAAGGCAGCCGTTGGAGCCATTCTGGAGGCAAGAAAAGATGGTCCATTCCGGAACTTCACCAACTTTTGCCTTCGGGTCGATGGAAGAAAGGTGAACAAAAGGGCCATAGAGAGCCTCATCAAAGCGGGGGCCTTCGATCAGTTCGGCGAAAGGTCAAAACTTTTAGCCCTGGTGGGTCGGGTGCTGGAAAAATCGGCCCAAAAAAGCCTCAATCAAAGGAGCCTTTTCAAAAACGCCTCCGAAGAGCTTCCTCAAATACCCAGTTGGAGCACTTCCGAACTTCTGCGAGCGGAAAAGGAGGTTTTGGGGTTTTATCTAAGCGGACACCCGCTAAAGGATTACGAGGAGCTTCTCACCAAGTACTCCAAAAACCAGATAAGATCCTTGGAGGACCTGGAGGGCGGAGAAGAGGTCTCCCTTGTAGGTCTCATAAGTGAGGTAAGGGAGATCCGGACTCGTAAGGGTGACCGGATGGCCGTAATAGAATTGGAGGACCTAACCGGAAGGATCGAAGGAGTGGTCTTTCCCGATCTATTCCGCCAAGTCTCTGATCTGCTCTTTCAAGAGATCCCCCTTCGAGTGGAAGGGATCTTGGAAAAGGACGAGGAAGGAAGGCCAAGGATAAGAGTCCAATCGATCAAGACCCTCCAGGAAGCCCTTTCCGAGGGACCAAAGAGGATAAGGCTTAAGATAAAGCTTAAGGCCCTCTCGGTAAGGGATCTTGAGGTTTTAAAATCGACCCTTTTGAGACATCGAGGCCCCTGTGAGGTTTTTTTGCACTTAATCGATGGGGAAAGGGAGGTGATCGTGAGACTTCCCGAGGCTTTGAGGGTAGAAGGAAGCGAAAACCTTAGAAGTGACCTTGAACGGCTTTTGGGACCTCATTCTTTTTGGATGGAGGTGGAGTGATGCTTCGCCATTACCTTGACTTTGAAAGGCCTTTGATGGAGCTGGAGAGGGAGTACGAAGAGCTTAAGCGTTTTTCCCTTCCGGACGATCCAAACGCGAAAAAAAGGCTCGAAGAGCTCGAAAGAAAATTACAAAAGGCCCTGCGGGAGATTTATTCTAACCTCACCCCGTGGCAGAGAACTCAACTGTCGCGCCATATAGATAGGCCTCATGCTTTGGATTTCATCGGGGCCATCTTTGAGGATTTTATCGAACTCCACGGTGACCGGCGCTTTGGAGATGATCCAGCGATTGTAGCTGGGTTTGGAAAATTGGAGGGAAAGACCTGTGTGGTGATCGGACAACAGAAGGGCAGTAACATCTACGAACTTAAGGCCCGCAATTTCGGAATGCCCCATCCCGAGGGCTATCGGAAGGCCTTAAGGGTGATGCAGCTTGGGGCTCGCTTCAAAAAGCCCATCATCACCTTTGTGGATACCCCTGGGGCTTATCCTGGCGTAGGGGCGGAAGAGAGGGGACAGGCCGAGGCCATAGCTACTAATCTTCTGGAGATGTCCCTTCTTCCGGTTCCTATCGTTTCAATTATAATCGGCGAGGGAGGCTCAGGGGGGGCCTTGGCCATATGTGTGGCGGATAGGCTTTTGATGCTCGAGAACGCCACCTTCTCGGTGATCTCACCAGAAGGGTGTGCCGCCATCTTGTGGCGAACCCGGGATAAGGCCCCTGAGGCGGCTTCTCAACTTAAGCTTACGGCTCAAGACCTGAAGGAACTGGGGATCATCGACGAGATCATACCCGAACCTTTGGGAGGGGCCCATCGGAATTGGCAACTCGCTATCTCTTCGGTTAAGGAAGCGATCCTCAGGCATTTGGGGGAACTTTTGGAATTGAAAGAGGAAGAACTTTTGGAAAGGCGATATCAAAAATATAGAAAAATGGGGGGTTTCCTTGAAGGCCATAGAAATTGAGACAAGACATCTATTTAAGGACTTAAACCCCGGAGGGATCGATCGAAAGGAAGTACAGGCCTTTTGGCCGAAGGGGCAAAGGGCCCTGTGGAACCTACAGACCAAAAGAAACCGCGGGGAATTGCCCTTCTTGGACCTCCCTTATCGTAAGGACACCGAAGAGATCCTGGAAAAAGCAAAGGACCTTTCGCTGAGGTTCGACCCCGTTGTGGTCTTGGGCATCGGAGGTTCCTGCTTAGCCCCTCAGGCCATAGCCCATTTCACCTTTCACCCGTGGATGCTTCTTGAAAGCAAGGCAGGACCTAATGGGCCTAAGGTCTTTTTTCTTGACAACGTGGACCCATCGACTTGTCAAAGGGTCCTTGAGGAGGCAAGGGAGGGGAATCCCCTTGTTTTAGCTATAAGTAAGTCAGGATCAACCCTTGAGACCCTCTCACAACTTCTTCTTTTCCTCAAGGCCTTAAAAGACCGTTTCCGAGACTGGAAAGAGCGCTTGGTAATAATAACCGACCCTAAAAAGGGGCCCTTAAGGGAACTGGCTGATCAGGAAGGCCTAAGGAGTTTTCCCATTGAAGAAGGGGTAGTGGGAAGGTATTCGGCCCTTTCAGCGGTTGGGCTTGTGCCTTCGGTGGCTTTGGGGATAAACGCCGAAGAACTTCTGCTTGGCTCCATTGAGGTCGATCGATGGATAAGAGAAGAAGAAGGCGGAGTCGCTTTGGAAGTGGCCATGAGCCTTTTTCTTCTTCACAAAAATTATGGAAAGCCCATATGGATAACTTTGACTTATGGAGATGGGCTTTTCCCGCTTGGTTTATGGCGGAATCAGCTTGTGGGGGAGAGCTTGGGAAAACGGGAGGACTTAGCTCCTACTCCCATGGTCTCAAGGGGTACGACCGATCAGCACTCCCAGCTTCAGCTTTGGCTTGAGGGACCCAAGGACAAGATTTTCACGGTTTTGGGCTTGAAGGAATACCCATCCCTTAAACTTCCCGAGGAGTTCCCTCGCGACGAGACCTATTGTCTTTGGGGCAAGCAGATGGGAGAGATCCTCCTCAGCGAGAAGAAGGCTACGGAATTCGTCCTTGAGGAAAGAGGGTGTCCCTTTTACCGGATAGACCTTCAGAACTCGGCCAAGGCTTTGGGGGGGTTGTTTTTCCTATGGGAGTTGGAAGTGCTTTTGCTCGGGGAGTTTTACGGGATCGATCCGCTTACTCAACCGGCCGTTGAAAGGGGAAAACGGCTTACTTGGGGGATGCTCGGCCGGAAGGGCTTTGAGAAGGAGAGGAAGGAGATCGAGGCTTGGGAAAAGTAAGACTCCTTCCCCCTGAACTTGTGGCCAAAATAGCCGCCGGGGAAGTCATCGAAAGGCCCTTTTCGGTCGTAAAGGAGCTTGTGGAAAACGCCCTGGATGCGGGGGCTAAAAAGATCACGGTTCAGCTTGAGGAAGGGGGAAAACGTTCCATAATGGTGAGGGACGATGGGGAGGGCATGAGCCCGGAGGATGCCGAGCTTGCCTTAATGCATCACGCCACCTCTAAAATCCAAACCGAAGAGGATCTTGAAAAAATCCTCACTTATGGCTTTCGAGGAGAGGCCCTTCCCTCTATAGCGAGCGTCTCAAAGCTCACCTTAATTACCAAAGCCCAAGGATATGAGGGGATAAGCCTCTATGTGGAAGGAGGCAAACTCCTTTCCAAAAGGACGGTGGGGGTTCCGAGGGGCACAAGCGTTTTCGTAAAAGAGCTTTTTTTTAACCTTCCCGCTCGGAGAAAGTTTTTAAAGGGCACAAAGACCGAACTGGAAGCCTGTATTGAGGCATTGGTGAGGTTAGCTATCCCAAAGCCTCAGGTGTTTTTCGAGTTAAGCCATGAGGGGAAAGGACTTCTATTACTTCCCCCTGCTTCTGCTAAAGAAAGGGTCCTCCTTCTTTTCGGAAAGGACTTGGAAGATAAGCTTTTGGAAGTTAACGCTGAAAGGGGATCACTTAGACTTGAGGGCTGGATCGGAAAGGAGTTTTATTGGGGGAATACGAGAGGGATTTACTTTTTCGTCAACGACCGTTATGTGAGGGAAAAGGGAGTCCTTCAGATCTTAAACGAAGTGTATTCCGATCTGATCCCGAGGGGAACTTATCCTTTCGCCATTTTGAACTTGAAAATACCTCCGGAAGAAGTGGACGTAAACGTACATCCTACCAAGATGGAGGTGAGGTTTCTTGAACCGGAAAAGGTTTACACCTTCATAAAGGAGACCTTAAAAGGCCTTCTGGGAAAAGGAGAGAGCGTGGGCCTTTTCGAGTCCTTAAAGACGGAGAACCTTTCCTTTCAGTTGGAAGGAAATCTTAAAGTGATAGGCCAGCTAAAAGAAGGATTTCTTCTGGTGGAGGCCCCAAACGGGCTTTTGATCTTCGACCAACACGCCTTAAACGAGAGGATCCTTTATGAAAGGGGCAAGAAGAAGCGATTCGAATCGAACCCCCTCCTTTTTCCCCTCGTAGTGGAGTTAGAAGAAGAGAAGATAAAGAGGATCCTCACCTTAAAGGGGTTCCTTGAGGAATTGGGGCTTCAGTTCGAATCCTTTGGCCCGAAAAGCCTATGCCTTAGGTCGATCCCGAGTTTCTTGAAAGTGGAGGAGGTAAAGGAAATCCTTCACCAGATCGGTTCCCTTCAAGAAGGCATCTTGGAGATGAAACTGGAAGAGATCCTCAAGCTTTTCGCCTGTAAGGGGGCTCGGAAATTTAACGAGTTTCTCCCTCAAGAAGAAATCTTGGCTTTACTTAAAGAATGGGAAGAGCTCGGTCGTCCTAAGACTTGCCCTCACGGAAGGCCCCTTCTTTGGGAGATAAGTGAAAGAGAGCTTCTGAAATACTTCAGACGCCCCTCTTGATCTTCTCAATAATAGAAGTGGTGGAAAAGCCCTCTTGATATTCGACTATTTTCACTTCCGAGACCAATTCCCTTCCGACCACCTCTTCCTCCTTCCAATCTCCTCCTTTGACCAAGACATCCGGTTGAAGTTCCTTTATGAGTTCCAAAGGGGTATCCTCCTCAAAACAGACCACGTAATCCACTGCCTCAAGGGCTCCCAAAAGCATCATCCTCCCCCAAAGGGGCATTATGGGACGTTGAGGGCCTTTGAGCCTTTTTACCGATTGATCGGAATTAATGCCCACAATAAGCACATCCCCCAACTTTTTGGCCTCCTCAAGGCATTTGATATGGCCTGGATGAAGTAGATCAAAACACCCATTGGTAAAGACTATTTTTTTTCCCTCCTTTTTCAGCTTTTGGACGATCCCTTTTAGCTCTTGGAGATCCTTAATCTTGGAAGAAGAAAACCTCATCGCCATTCAAAAAACGCCTTATAGGCCCGGTAAGTCTCGTAAATGTCGGCCTTGGAAGCCACCTCAAAGGGCGAATGCATGCCCAAAAGAGGCGTCCCACAGTCTATTATGTCCATCCCATAAATGGCCAGATACTTGGCCACTGTACCTCCCCCTCCTTCGTCCACCTTACCCAATTCGGCCATCTGCCAGCTTATTCCCCTTCGGTTCAAAAGGCTTCTTATTTCGGCCACATACTCAGCTCCCGCTTCACTTGTGGCGTATTTACCCCCTGCCCCGGTGAACTTGGACAGGGCCACACCATAACCGATCCGAGCGTTATTCTGAAGCTCATGGACTTCCTTCCAGTTGGGATCCACCCCTGCTGTTACATCGGCGCTTATAGCCTTGGATTTATAAAGGATCTCCAGTAAACGCATCTGGGACATTTTAAGCCCCAAAACCTCCGAGATCCTCCCCAGAAATACCTCCAAAAACTTGGATTTTGCTCCTGTCGCTCCTTCGGAACCTATCTCTTCCCTGTCGAAGAAAAGGGCCAAAGCGGTATACTCCGGCTCCTCAAGCTCAAGGATGGCCTGAAGGGCACAATAAGCACAAACCCTGTCATCCTGTCCATAACCACCTACAAAGGATCGATCGAACCCTATGTCAAAGGCCTTCCCAGCCGGAACAAGCTGAAGTTCACTGCTTATGAGATCCTCTTCCTTAATCCCATACCTATCCTTCAGGATCTTAAGGATCCCCATCTTGACCCTCTCTTTCGTCTCCTCATCTTTCCCCAAGGGCATATGCCCCACCAGGGCTATTAATTTCTCCCCTTCGATCGCCTCCTTGAGCTTCTTCTCCTCCTGGACCTTCCGGGAAAGATGAGGCAAGAGGTCACAACAGGTGAAAACGGGATCCCCTTCCTCTTCGCCTATTCTTAGGCTCACCTTGGTACCGTCCTCTTTGACGATCAAGCCATGAAGCGCCAGCGGCATTCCCACCCAGTGGTACTTTTTTATCCCCCCATAATAATGGGTCCTGAAGAAGCCGAGTTCCAAGTCCTCAAACAGGGGATTCTGTTTTAGATCAAGCCTTGGCGTATCTATATGAGAGACTATTATCCTTAAACCTTCTTCCAGAGGCCTTTTGCCCACTACGGCCAAAGCGATGGCCTTTTCCCGGTTGACCATGTAAAACTTCTTAGGCCCCTTTTCGGAAAACCCCTTTTCTTGGGCCTGGGATAGGATCTCCTGCACGCTTTCCCTTTCCGTTTTGGCCAAGAAGAGGAACCTCTTATACCCCTCACAGAACCTGAAAGCCTCCTCTTTCAAAGCCTCATCATATCTATCCCATACGGATTTGGGATGAAGCTTAAGCTCCTTCTCAAGTTCTTTGAAGGTCTCTTTCTCCATTTTCTCCTCCTTAAAGCTCAAACTCCGCAACAAGCGGGGTATGATCCGAAGGTTTCGGAGCCTTTCTCGGCTCAAGGTCTATCCAACAATTGCGACACTTAGAGGCCAAAGGGGAAGTAGCCAAGATATGATCCACCCTCCACCCAATCCCCCTTTCTAAAGCCCTGGGCACGCGATAGTCGAAAAAGGTATAATGCCCGGGCTCTTTTGGGTGATGAAGTCGGAAAAGGTCTATAAACCCCCACTTTTTTATCCTCTCAAACTTCTCCCACACCTCGGGCCTGAAACAGACATGCCCGAGTAACTTTTTCGGATTATGGACATCTATCTGTTCAGGAGCCACATTCAAATCCCCACACCAGATTAAGGGGTCTTGGGGTTTAAAATGGTTTTGAAAGAACTTCAAAAGCCTATCGTACCATTGGAGCTTATAAGAAAACATAGGCGAATCAGGGCTTTGGCCTTGAGGTACATAGGTATTTATAATCCAAATCCCTCCGATTTTGCACCCCAAAAGCCTATCCTCATCCCTTGGCTCATCGTCAAGACCTGAAAGCAAACCCTCAGGATCGTAAGAGGTGGCAATGGCCACACCACTTCCCCCTTTGGTGCCTCGGAAAAACACCTTATACCCTATCTCCTCAAAGGCCTCTTTGGGAAACTCCGAATCCGGAACCTTAGTCTCCTGCATACAAAGTACATCGGGTCTCTCCTTCTTTAACCAACCCAATACCAGTTCTAGTCGGGACCTTATGGAATTCACGTTATAAGTGGCGATTTTAAAGATCTTGCCCATCTTCACCTCCTTAAAAGATCATCCCCAAATAAGCTTCCCTTCCCGTAAACTCCCTAAAAGGACCGGTATCCCTTCCCTTTTGAGCTCCAAGGCCAGAGTCCGAGCCAAAGTCAACCGTTCCTCCCCTTCCACCTGGTTAATGAAGACAAAACCTCTTGCCCCTTGGGGCTTTCCCTTCAGCAAGCCTCCCTCTTTTAAAAAAAGCCCCTTTAAGATCTCGGGGCTCATCGGATCGCCTGGTTTGAGGCCAAAAAATTTCAAAGCCTCCTGAAACCTAAAAACCCACTCCTCCGAAAAGGGCTTCCCCAAACCTTCCGCTCCTAAAAGGGCTATAAATAGGGTCGTACATTTTGGAACGACCGGCTCCTGGGGACCATGGACCTTAATGGGCCTTCCCTTGGAGCCATCGGCCTCCACTATCACCACATCCGCCCATGGGGAAATTTCTCCTATAAATTCGGGCGAAAGCCCTTGAAGTTTCCCCTCGGGGGTTTTTCCTCGAGCTAAAGTTAAGTGGGAAAATCCTCGATGGGCTTTTAATTCCGATAAAAGCCTATCCTCCTCTCCCAAAAGCAAAAAGGAGGCCTCTCCCTTAGGGGGTTCCTTTATTTTAGTGGTGGTGGTTGTTATGACCTTAAAGCCCTTTTGCAAGAGGCCTCGAGCCAAGAGAAACATTAAGGTGGTTTTCCCTCCCCCTCCGACTAAACTTATGACCTCTCCTTTCTTTAAACCGAGGAACCAGATGAGCTCTTCTATCATCGATTGAAACGCTCAAGGATGGCCCTAAGTACCCCTCCGGCCACAGCCCTGGCCTTATCCGAGATGGTGAAGCAATAATCCCTTATCCCCCGTGGGTCAATATCTCCTACCTTTTCGTTCTTGGGAACCATCAGGCCTTCCCTCAAAAGCCCTCTAATGACCCCATCTATTTGAGCCACTACCGCTTCCGTATCCACCAAGGCGACTATTTCCCCCTTTTTTACGAAATCCCCTATGTCCTTCAAGGGCTTAAAAAGGCCTTCCTTGGGAGCCCTTAACACCCTTTGCCAGGTGAATCCCCCTATCTCCCCAGGAATGCCCGTATTGGGCTCAGCCTCTCCTTCATAAATGACCCTTCCGAGGTTATGCCCCCTTTGTGTCTCGATGACCACATGAACGTCCTTTCCGGCGCAAAACCCCGGCCCAAGCCCTATAGTAAGAAGCGCTTGATCCATAAAGGTACCGGTGTTCCTTTTGGCCATAATGGCATCCACTAAAACCTCGGGCTTAATTACGGAAACCGAACTCCCAGAAGGATCCACCAAAACCGCTACTTCCCCTCTTTTCCAAACCCCCAGAGCCTCTTGAGGCTCTTTGATGAGAACACCCCTTATCCCTTCCACCACCTGTTCACCTTCGAAAACGGCTTCACTAAAACAGACCCTCCTTCTTACGGCCAAGGGCTTGGGGATCTCGGTGAAAAGGACATCAAAACCACACCTTCTTAACGTCCAACCCACTGCACTGCCAAGCTCTCCCGCTCCCTTTATTATTACCTTAAGCCTCAAGGACATTAGGGCATCCCAAAATGGCAATGGGGAAAATGACAATTCTCACATCCCAAGCAAAGTCCCCCATATCCCAGGCGCCTTATTTCCTCCTTAGAAAGCCTCTCCGAAGCCAATAACCGAGGCAATACCACGTCAAAAATGGTCCTTCGGTTGTAGTAGACACAAGCGGGAAGCCCCAGGATATCAACCCCATCGAGAAGGGCGTACAAAAAATTGGTCCCGGGAACAACCGGAGCTCCATAATTCACTATGGAAGCCCCCGCCAATTCAACGCCTTCCCGTGTCACATCCCCCGGATCGACCGAAAGCCCACCGGTGAGAATCAAAAGATCACACCCTTCTTCTACCAGCTCCCTTATAGCTTGAGCGATCTTCTGAGGGTCATCCGGCAAAACGAGCTTTTTAAAGGGGACAAGACCATACTCCTTCAGCTTTGGCAGAACTTGTTGATCAAACCCATCCTTGATCCTTCCAGAATAAACCTCATCCCCGGTCACAATGACTCCGACTCTCCTTTCCCGGTAGACCTTGAGGTATAAGACCTTCTTCCCGGAAAACCGCTCCCTTACCCACTCAAGTTCCTCTTCCCGAATGATCAGAGGGATCACCTTGGCTACCCCAACTGTCTCCCCTTTCTTACAAGGGGTATTGTCTCTCAAAGTGGAAAGGACAAAATCCCCCTTAAGGTTCAACTCCTCTAACAATCCCCTCTCCACCTTTAAAAGGCCATCCGCTTCAGCCTTAATCAAAACCCTTCCTTCCCCTCCGCTCTGAAGGCTCAAGTTCTCCCCGCTTACGGATTTGGCCAACTCCAGGGCCGCTTCATCCTCATGAAGCTCTCCCTCTTTGAGTTCTATAACCCAAATGTACTCATTACCCGTGTCTAAGAAAACCTTAATGTCCTCTTCCCTTATCCTATGCCCTTTCTTAAAAACAGGCCCCTTCTTTAGGCCAGGAATAACCTGAGTCACGTCATACCCCAAGATCATCCCTACGGCTTCTTCAGCCCTTACCCTTTTGAGCATTAAAAGACCTCTGCCCCGAATATACAAATCCTCGAATCGGCATCCCTCCAAGCCCGAGGGGGAAGACCCGCTTTAAGGCACGTCTGCTCCAGAAAGGTCTCGGCATCCCAACCGTATTCAGTAGCCACTTGTGGCAAAAGTAGACCCGAATAGTAAGGGGGTTTCTCGATCATGAGGCCATGTCTACCTATCTTTATGCTCTTGAGGATCTCCTCAGCAGTGCCTTTTATCTGCTTTAAAGGCGTGAGAACGGAGATCTCTATCTCCAGGTCTTCAAGTTCTTCCTTTCTCACAGGTGGAAACCGCGGATCCTCGAAGGCCGCCGCCTGAGCCATGTCGATGACCGCCTCCCAAAGGGGCTTTACCGGACGCACATAGCCTATACATCCCCGAAGTTGTCCGTGTTTTTTTATCGTCACAAAGACCCCCCGAGGAACTTGAAGCTTAGGGGATTTGATGGAAAAAGCGGGAAGTGGTTTACCCAAAACCCTTCTCCATATGGTCTCCTTGGCTATTTCTCGAAGCGTTCTTTTTTCCTCCTCATCGAGGTTAAGGTACTCCTTCTCCAGCGGATCCTCTCCCTCCTCGTAAAAAACAGCGGCCAAGTAACCCACCACGCTCGTTTTATCACCGGTCACATCTCCTGAATTGGCGTACTTCAATACCAAAGCCCTATTAGCCCCGAGTTCCCTTGAGGCCATCATGACCGAGACCATAGGCCCTCCGCCACAGGCCTCGCATCTTCCGCTTCGGAGGTCCCTTAAAAGCCCCTCGGGATTAAAACCGCGTACGTAATCGATGACGATCTCATCCAGTTCCCGAGCTCGATTATAGGGATAAAAATGGGAGAGATCGGTACTTCCCACAAGAAGTACCTCATCCCTTTGAGGCCTTAGAATCTCCGAAAGGATACGGCCGAGTTCCCTCACAGTAACTTCATCCTGTTCACCCATAACTAAAGGTATGAGCTTGAAGTCACCCAACACCACCTGCAAAAAGGGCAGTTGAATCTCTAAGGAATGTTCCCTCACATGGGCTTGGGGAAGATCCTTTATCAGGGGAGAGGCCTTAAGAAGCCTCTCGCAGATCTCCTCATCTACCTCAACCAGCCCCAAGGGAGTCCGGAAGCTACCTTTAGGATAAATCGAAACCCCATTAAAGTAGGCATAATGACTAGGAGCAACTATTACCACCCTGGAGAACCTCTTCCCCTTAATGATCCGATAGGCGTAAGCTGCTACTTGTCCCGAGTACATATAACCAGCATGAGGAGCGATGATCCCGATTACCCTTCCCTCCAAAGGAGGAACGGTGGCTTTTTCCAAAACCTCCTCAATCCATCGCCTTAAAACCCGCGGGTCACCGGGATACCAGGTACCCGCAATAGCCGATTCCCTGATGGGTTCCTTGGGCATTGAATAACCCCCTTCTTGATATCCCTTCAGAAGGCCCTACGGCTATCCAGTAGAATGGTAACGGGACCGTCGTTTATATGACCAACTTCCATCTTCGCTTGGAATCTTCCGGTCTTGACCTCCAACCCCTCTCCCTTTAAGGCCTCTGCGAGTCGAAGGTAAAGCTTTAAAGCCTCTTCGGAAGGAGCGGCTTCACTGAAAGAAGGCCGTCTCCCTTTCCTCACATCGCCAAGGAGGGTGAACTCGGAAACAAGAAGCAACTCTCCCTTTATATCCTTAAGGGATAAATTAAGGTGCCCTTCCTCATCCTCGAAAATCCTCAGATTGGGGATCTTGGAAACCATATAAGCCAAATCCCTCTCATCATCCCCCTTGGCAATTCCCAAAAGCACTATTAAACCTTTGCCTATCCGCGCTATCTCTTCTCCCTCAACCTTAACCCACGCTTCTTTTACCCTTTCTACTACCGCCCGCACCTCAATCCTCTTTCTCCTTCTCCCTCTCCCTTCGAGCTTCCTCTATTATCCTTTGAGCTAAATGGGGAGGTACCTCCTCATAATGGGAAAACTCCATGGTGAAGCTCCCTCGGCCCGCGGTCAAGGAGTTCAAAATCGGCCCATACTGTAATACCTCTGCCATGGGAACAAGGGCCTTTATCACGTGGTTTTTGCCCCTTCGGTCCATCCCCAATATCTTCCCTCTCCGACCGTTCAAATCCCCCATCACATCGCCCAATGCGTCCTCGGGAACCGTAATTTCAAGCTTCATTATGGGCTCCAACAAAACGGGCTCCGCTTGTTGCAACCCCTTTTTGAAGCACATGAAGGAAGCGATCTTAAAGGCCAGATCCGAGGAGTCCACCTCATGGCTTTTCCCATCGTAAAACCTGACTTTCACGTCAACCACCGGGAATCCCGCCAAAACGCCAGATTCCATCCCTTCCCTTATGCCCTTTTCAACCGCAGGCACGAAGTTCCTGGGCACATTCATACCCGTTAAGGCCTCCTCGAACTCAAAACCCTTCCCCCTTTCCAAGGGATAGATGTCGAAATGAACCTCCGCAAACTGTCCCCTTCCACCGGTTTGCTTCTTATGTCGGTAAATCACCCCCTTCACCACCTTCTTTATGGTCTCCTTGTAAGGGATCTTGGGCGGACTTAACTCCACCTCAACCCCGAATTTTCTCTTCATCCTTTCGATTATCACGTCAAGGTGCAATTGACCCAAACAAGAAATTATGAGCTCCTTCGTCTGCTCATCTCGACTCAATACGATCGTCGGATCCTCCTCCTTTATCCTGGACAAGGCCGAGGAGATCTTCTCCTCGTCCCCTCTGGCTTTCGGCCTTATGGCATAAGATAAAACGGGCGTAGGAGGAGTAAGGGGTGGATAAACGATAGGGGCCTTCTCATCACAGAGGGTATCACCCGTCTGAGTATCCTTGAGCTTTATTAGGGCCACAATATCGCCCACCTCAGCGATCCCCGCAACCTCCTGTTTTTTGCCCTGAAGGCTGAATATCTGCCCGATCTTCTCTTTCGTCTTCTTGGTGGAATTCAACACCGTCACATCCGGACCGATGCTTCCCGAGAGGACCTTCACGTAAGATATCCTCCCCGCGAAGGGATCAACCAGGGTCTTAAACACATAGGCTGAAAACGGCTCCTCTAAAGAAGGCTTCCTCTCCTCCTCTTGACCCAGAAGATTTAGGCCTTTGGCTGGTCTCCTCTCCAAAGGCGAAGGCAAACAAAGGTTTATGAAATCCATGAGAAGGTCAATCCCTATGAGCTTGGAGGCCGAACCACAGAGAACCGGAACCACCTCTCCCTTGCGCATGCCCTCCTTGAGACAGGAATAAAGCTCTTCTTGGGAGATCTCCTCTCCTTCCAGGTATCTCTCCATGAGCTCTTCTTTAACCTCAATGAGGGATTCCATAAGCTTAAGCCTCTCTTCCTGGACCTTTGATTGAAGTTCTTCAGGGATTGGCCCCTTTTTGGCTTTACCACTTGAATCCTCATAGTAATAGGCTTCATTCTTCAGTAGGTCTATAACCCCTTTAAAGGAAGCCTCCTCCCCTATGGGCAATTGAAGGGGAAGGATCTTACTACCTTCCAGGTTCTCTTGAGCATCCTTTAAAGCCTCCCAGAAGCGGGCGTTTTCGGCATCCAACTTGGTGATAAAAAGGACCCTCACCACTCCTCTTTCTTGAGCCTCTCGCCACATGTTCTCCGTTTGAACCTTAACGCCCGAGTTAGCCCCAAGCACTACGATAGCGCTCTCCACCACCGCCATGGCGCTTCTTGCCTCAAAGGCAAAATGGACATCACCCGGAGTATCCACCAAAGTGACAAGACAATCCCCCCATTTGTAACTGGCTATGCTGGTACTTATGGATATCTTTCGGTTTATCTCCTCGGGCTCAAAATCGAAGACCGAAGACCCCTCATCCACACTGCCCAACTTGGGCGTTACCCCTGCTCTAAAGAGTATGGCCTCACCTAAGGAAGTCTTTCCTTCGCTTGAATGTCCAAAAAGGCCCACCACTCTTACCTTCTCCCTCTCGAACCGCTTCATTCTTCCCTCCCCTTGGAAAAAGAAATCCTTCCTCCTTTATTCTACTCCCTCTTTTCCTTTAACTGAAGGCCCGAAAATTAAACTCCATAGATCACTTATAAAAAAGGAAGAATAAGAATGAAGGTCCATCTTCGGGAGTTCATCTCGGGTCTCTTCCAGTTCGCTCAAAATAAGACGGAAACTTAACCCCCTTAATTTGCCCGATAAAATTTTGGAAAACTTTGAAACGCCCTCTTCAACCAAGAGGCAGATTTCACCTCCTTTAAACTTACTGAGGAAAAACACCTTTTTCGGCGAATAAAAAAGGAAGAGATCCTCATCCCTTATCCACACCTGAAACAGTTCGCTTCCCCAAGGATCAAGTCCCAAGGCCCAAAGCCCCTCTTTCTCTTGGTAAAGAAACTTCCCTCGAATCACAAAGCTCCCCTTTTCGTTTGAAATCCGAAGGGAGAAATTCCCCTTAAGGCCTTTTGGCTCCTCAAGGATCTGCCCCATGATCTTCGGCAATTCTTCAAAATAAAAGCAAGCCTCAAAAAGAGGCCTCTCCTTTTTGGGAAAGCAAGCGCTCAAAAGGAGCAAAAGGAAGAATAGGGCTTTTTTCACGGAAGTTTTTTCGAGGGAAAACGATCCTTCAAAAACTCCTCTTCCCAAATTGGGTCCAAAAGAAGGGAGAGGGCCTTGTCATACTCTATTAAGCCCCGATGGTAACTCTCATCAAAAAGGGCCTCTTCAGCTGCCTCATCCGTAGGTTTGGCCCCTGTCTGCTTTAAAGTATTCCACAGGAAGTCATGATGATCCCTTATCGGACAAGGCATAATGAGGTTTCCTTTCTCTTTGGGAGGTTTCTTTAAGGCATACTCATCCTGCCAGCTCCTTATCCTTCGGAAGAAATCTGAGTTGAGAAGATCATCGATCCCTCCCCCTCGTTGGTAAATCTCAAGGATGTTATCCACTTTATAAGGAATAAACACACAGGGCATAACATCGCCTTTCCAATCTATATAAAGGTAACCCCCTGACCTTCCCGCTGCCAGACATCCATCGGTCATGGGACCTTGGTTCCAGAAATCGATGTAATTGTAACCAGCCTTAATGGCCTCCACGTTCCTTCGGAGCATCTCGAGCCTCTCCTCAGGACCCACCATGTTTTCCAGCGTGTAGCCCCGACCAATGGGCATATATTGGAAAAGCCAGCCGTAAAATGCGCCTTCCTCATCGAAAAAGAACCGGAGAAAATCCCAACTTGTGACCTCGTCCCAATTGTGTTTCTCCGCCACGACCGAAATCCCGAAAGGAACCCCGTATTCCCGAAGGATCTTAAAGGTTCTAAGGATCTTCTTAAAAGTGCCCTTGCCTCGTCGGCGATCCGTATTCTCCTCAAACCCCTCAACCGATATGACAGGGGTGAAATTCCCGAGCTTCCTAAGCCTCTCGGCCACCCTTTCGTCTATCAGGGTACCGTTGGTGTAGACCATAAAGAAGTTGTCGTTATGCCTTTCGGCCAGATCAAGTAGATCCTTTCCCTCACTCCTCCACATAAAGGGCTCTCCCCCCGAAACCACCGTAAAATGGGAGTGCCAAAGCCTCGTCTTCTCATCTAATATCCGGCTAACCACACTCCAGGAAAGTGAGACCCTACTTGCCGGCCCACTTAAGGCGTAACAACCTGGACATTGAAGGTTACAGGCTTGAGTGGGACTTATGACGATAAAAGAAGGAGTAGGATAATCCTCTCCTTTCTGTTTCTTCCTCTCCCTGTACTCGATGTCTTCCCTGAGAACCCCCTTGACAAAGACCTTAACCATCTTATGGAAAACGTCCTTATGAAGCCAACCCTTTCTCAGATGGTGATCGGTTGTCCTTAAAAGGTTCCTTATAAAATAAAATTTCAACTCTTGAGCTGGTCTTATGGCATCCTTTTCCCCTTCGACGATCCTCTGCCATAAGTAATTCTCCATCTTGCGGAGCAAAAACCCTCGAAAAGGGGCGATATCCAAAAATAAAAGCCCTGTTCCAAGAACTCCTTCCCAAAACTTTGCTCTTATTTCTCCCATCATTACTTCTATTGTCTAAAAAGCAGAAAAAATTTGCAACTTCTAAAAGAATCGTGCTATATTCCCAACGACACCATGCAACATAACCGGACCTTAAGCCAAATTGAGAAATGCGTCGATTGCGATGCCTGTTTGGAAGTATGCCCCACTTACATAGCCACTAAAAATCCCCTTTTCTCTCCCAAGGGGCGTTTGGAAAATGCTAAAACCGTTATAGAAGGCGGAGAAATCACCGAAGAAATGGTCACCGCTTTTTATAACTGTCCTAAATGTGCGGCTTGTGAGGTGGTTTGCCCCCAGGGTATTGAAGTGAGCAAAATCGTTGCCCTTATCCGGAACAAGATCGTGGAAAAGGGAAAGGGCCCCCTTTCGGTCCACAAAAAGATCATTCAAGGTATATTGGAGAAGGGAAACAGCGTCAACGGGAACCCCTTGGAAAGGCTCCGGTGGCTTCCCGAACCTTTTGAAGGTCCTAAATCTCAGACTTTGTTTTTTGTAGGATGCTTACCCTCTTACCTGGTTAAAGATGCGGCCATATACTCCTATCTTGTACTCAAAAAACTGGGGGTAGAATTTATGATCCTTGAAGATGAAGGGTGCTGTGGCACTTACATATATGAAGCTGGCGAGGTCCAAACAGCCGAAAGGTTTTTCCGAGAAAACGTTAACCGTTTTAAGAAACTCGGTATCACCAAGCTTATTGTAGTGTGTAACGGTTGCTTTAAATGTTTCAAATATTTTTATCCCGAAGTTTTGGGTTCGATGGATTTTGAGGTTTTTCATGTCCTTCAAATCATCTACGAAAAGTTAAAAAAGAACCCCTCTGTTTTGAAGAAAATAGAAAGAAAAGCCACCTATCAAGACAGCTGCCGACTCGGCAGAGGCGAAAGATACACGGAGGAACCCCGAGAACTATTAAAGTGGTGTGGAGTGCAAGTTCACGAACTTCCCCGCTCACGGGAACAGACCTTGTGTTGCGGTTCTGGCGGGGGGATAAGATCGGCCTNTAAAGACCTTTCCCTCTATATCGCCACCGAGTTATTAAATCAAACAGCGACAGAAGAATTAATCACTCCCTGCCCCTTCTGTACCTTTAATCTGGAGCATGCCAATAAAACCGCCCAAATGGACAAAAGGATCACCTTCATCACCAAGGTCATTTGGGAATCGCTAAGCGAACCATAAAACTACGCTCCACAAGCCTCCCCCTGGGCCTTTTGCCCTTGGAGCAAGCCCCTTAAAACTCATTCACAATCTCCATCCCTCAATTTTTATGGCATAATCTTTTTAAAAATTTAGAACGAGGTTGACCTATGAAAGAACGAACGGTCATCCATTTGGAGGTAAATGGTAAAGCTTACGACCTTATCCTTTATAAGGATGTATTTCCTCATCACACCTTGGCTTATACCTTAAGGGAAACGCTAAACCTCACGGGTACCAAAATTGGTTGCGATCATGGAGCCTGTGGTGCTTGTACCGTGTTGATAAATGGAAAACCAATTTTATCCTGTTTAACTCTTACGATTGAATGTGATGGAAAAACCATAACCACAATTGAAGGGTTGGGTAATCCCGAAAAAGGTGAGCTTCATCCCCTTCAGGAGAGCTTTATAAAACATACGGCTTTCCAATGTGGCTTCTGTACCCCAGGGATCATTATGAGTCTTAAGGCCCTTATTGATGAAAGGGAATCGGTTTCCGAAGAGGATATAAAGGAAGCCCTTTCGGGGCATTTCTGTCGGTGTATAAGCCATTATCATGTTCTTGAGGCGGTGAAGGACGTAATAAAAAGGAGGGTAAGTTAAGATGGCCCAAAAATATAGGTTTATAGGTCAACCAACCCCGAGGAAGGATGCTTCATCCATCGTCACGGGAAAGGCCATTTATATTAACGATGTGAAGCTGCCCAATATGCTTGTAGGAAAGGTTTTGAGGAGCCCTTACCCCCATGCCATTATAAAGGAGATAAACGTAGAGAAGGCGAAAAGCTTACCCGGTGTCAAAGCGGTCTTAACCTATAAGGACGTCCCGGATTGGAAACTCGGGTTACCCTCTCACCTTCGCGTCCTGGATCGTAAAGTACGCTTTGTGGGTGACGCGGTAAGCCTTGTAGCGGCGGAGACAGAAGAGATAGCCCAAGAGGCTTTGGATTTAATCGAGGTAGAGTATGAGGTACTTCCCGCCGTTTTTGACGTCGAAGAGGCTATAAAAGAAGGGGCTCCCCAGCTTTACGATGAATTTCCTAATAACATCTTACCCTTAGGAAATCCCTGGTTTGGAAGTCCCGAGGCCCCGGAGGGATTAAAGGAGCTCCAACTTGGCGATGTGGAAAAGGGCTTTTCAGAAGCGGATGTGGTGGTGGAAGGGACATTTTATTATGAAAACATCGCTAACCCCTTACCCCCTGAACCCCCAGGTGCCATAGCCTATTGGGAAGACCCGAAGACGGTTCACGTATGGCTTTCTTCTCAAGGGTTATACATGGACAAGATAAGCCTTTATTACATCATGGGGAGAAAATACAACGTCAGAGTTCATGCCTGCCAATGTGGTGGAAGTTACGGATCAAAAGGGACAATCCTCCCTATAGCCCTTTATGCCATCTTGTTGGCCAAAGCTACAGGACAACCTGTCAAATTGTGTTACACCAAAGAAGAACACCTCACCAGCTTCACCATCCGTTTGGGGAGTCGCTTCAAGGGAAAAGTAGGCCTGAAAAAGGATGGAACGGTCACCGCCATATCGGGCGATTGGTTGGTGAATACGGGGTACTACTCAGCAGTGACCCAAGGTCAAGTGGCGGTAGGGTTAGGAGAGGTACAGCTTGTCATAAGGTGTGAGAATTGGGATTTGAGGCCCAAGGTAATTTGCACCAATAGGGATAATTCGAGCTGGATAAGGGGGTTTGGAGGACAGGAGCTCAAGTCGGTGCTTTTGCCCCTTTTATATATGGCTATGGCGAAACTTAACATTGATCCGGTGGAGTTCTTCAAGAAAAACGTCATCAAGAATGGTCAAGGTTATTATTGGAGAGATGGACGGTGGTGGATCTCCAGGGTGGTGGACTTCACCAAGACTATCGACAAAGGGGCCGAAGTCTTCGGGTGGAAAGAGAAATGGAAGGGCTGGCTTAAACCCACCCTGGTAAAGGGATCCAAAAGGAGAGGCGTAGGGGTTGGTGTTCACAGTAACGCTGACGTTGGGGAGGATGATGCCGAAGCCTTCATTCGAATAGATCCCGATCATACGGTCACCCTTTTTGTGGCAGTTCCGGAACAAGGAGGAGGACAGAGGAGTAACCTTTGTAAACTGGTAGCTGAGGTCCTTCAGATACCCCTGGAAAACGTGTTCTTATCGCCACCCGATTCCGATGTAAACCCTTATGACTTCGGACTGGTGGGATCCCGGGGCACTTATGCCATAGGGAGTGCGGTGATAGAGGCTGCCGAAGACGCAAAGAGAAAGTTATTGGAAAGAGCCTCCCGAAAATTAGGTGTGCCTCCCGAGAAGCTTGAGACCTTGGATGGGATAATTTACGTAAAAGACGATCCCAAGAGGCAAATCACCTGGAGAAGGGCTATGGGCCCAACTTATACGATATGGGGATACGGGCATTATGAGCCTGATTATAGCCTCTGCAACTTCATGATAAGTTTTGTGGAAGTGGAGGTGGATACCGAAACGGGAAAGGTCGACCTTATAAGGGTCGTCAATGCCACCGATGCAGGACAAATAATAGACCCCCTGTGCCTGGAAAACCAACTCAACGGTTGTTTGGGATCCGCCGGAATAGATACCGCCATATTCGAGGAAACGGTCCTCGATTCAAAGATAGGTCGAATTTTAACGACCAACCTCATCGATTATAAGTGGCGCACCTTTTTGGACTTACCAGAGATTAAAAACGTCATCCTGGAGACGCCCTTCCCAAGTCATCGCTTTGGGGCCGTTGGAGTGGGCGAGATAGCCACCTCTCCGGGGCCACCGGCAGTCCTTATGGCCATATCAAATGCTATAGGCAAATGGATCAATACCTATCCCGCTTCTCCGTGGGTGATTCTGGAAGCTTTAGGAAAACGGAAGGAGGCTTAGAAGAATGAAACCATTTGAACATTTCACCCCTGAGAGCTTGGAAGAGGCAATCAGTTTGTTGAAAGAGTATAACGGAAAGGCGAAACTTATAGCAGGCGGTACAGTTTTAATACCCGCCTTAAAAGAGGACATTTATCCGGAATACCCAAAGGCTTTGATAAACATTAAGGAGATACCAGGATTATCCTTCATCGAAGAGGACGAAGAGACGATCAAAATAGGGGCCTTAACCAGATTGGAGGAGATCGTAAGATCTGGGAAGCTTGAAAAATATCCTCTGCTTAAAAAAGCAGCCTCCTCAGTAGGGACCCCTCAAATAAGGAATATGGGCACCATCGGAGGCAACCTATGTCAAGACGTACGATGTTGGTATTATTGGTATCCCCATCGGATAGGAGGTCGTTTGACCTGTTATCTTAAAGGTGGTGACATCTGTTACGCTCTAATTGGAGAAAATCATTACCATTCGATTTTTGGCTCCTATAAATATCCGGATCGCCCCTCACCCTGCCAAAATGCCTGTCCGGCTCATACTGACATACCTTCCATTTTGGAAAAACTAAGGGAAGGAAAAAAAGACGAAGCAGCCAGGATACTCCTTGAGACTAACCCCCTTTCTCCTATAAGTGGTCGCATCTGTCCTCATTTTTGTGAGGATAGGTGTTCCAGAAAAATGCTCGATGAACCTTTAGCAATAAGGGAAGTGGAAAGGTTTTTGGGAGATTATATTCTTGAAAATTTCTCTAAGCTTCTCCCTTCACCCGATAAGAAGAGCGGAAAAAAGGTGGCAATTGTTGGATCTGGACCCGCTGGGCTTACAGCTGCTTATTACTTGAAAAAAAGCGGACATCAGGTGGTGATCTTCGAGAGAAAAAACGAACCGGGTGGGCTTTTGAGATATGGAATACCTCCATCACAACTAGATAAGGAGATCGTAAAAAAGTTGATCAAGACCTTGGAAAACCATCTGGGACTGGAATTTAAATTAAAAATCCAACTGGACAAAGACGTAAACTTAGAGGATCTTTCGGCTCAGTATGATGCGGTTCTTTTGGCCACTGGAGCTCCCCGAAAAAAGGAGACCTTCACCCAATATAAGACACTTCTTTCAAATGAGAAGAATTTGAGAGAAAAGAAAAGGCCTTCTTCTCATCACGTAGAAAAAAACGTATTCGCCGCCGGAGATCTGGTAAACGGTCCCTCCACGGTGGTCGAAGCTATAGCTTCGGCCAAAATGGCCGTGGCTTTAATAAATAGGTTCCTCTTGGGAGAACTTGCCCAAGAAAGCCCTTCTTCCCAAAAGGTCCTTTACCCAGTTAACGTTAAGGCCTTCAAAAGGATGGGAAGGTTCGGTGATTTTAAAAGGGAAGCCGAGCGTTGCTTTAACTGTGGCTGTGTGGCGGTAAACCCTTCGGATATGGCAGTGGCGTTAATGACCTTAGGGGCAAAATTAAAAATATTGAGCCCCAATGGAACAAGGGTAATCCCTATAGAGGAGTTCTTTACCTCGGTACGAGGCGATTTGGCTTCCGATGAGATCTTAACGGAGATCCTAATACCCAAGGAAGTGTCCAATCTCCCTCAAGTATTCCTGAAGTTCAGGCTCAGAAACGCCGTGGATTTTTCTATCGTAAGTGTAGGCGTTTGGGCCGAACTAAAGGGAAATGTGGTCAAAAAAATTAGGATCGCTCTTGGAGGGGTGGCTCCGGTACCTCTAAGGGTAAGGGAAGTGGAAAATTGGCTTGAGGGGAAAAAGCTTGAAGACCAGCTCATAGAAGAAGCGGTGAAAATGGCCGTAAAAGAAGCCCTTCCCCTACCAAAAAACGCTTACAAGGTGGAAATAACCAGGGTAATGCTTAAAAGGGCTTTAGCCTCCCTCAAGGGGAACTAAAGAAAAAAAGAGAGAATGAGGACAGGTATTCTTCAAATTCCTCCATCCAATTTGGGCCACTTATGACCTTTTTCACTTCTCCCTTTTCCTTCACCACCACAAGAGGAAGGGAGGCTTTAAATTTCCTCAGTTCCTCTTCGTTCCTCCTCAACGCCCTTTCGGAGATCCTCAAAGCTTCTTCAGTTGGTTCAGAAAATAGCATTTTGGCCATCTCCAAAAGGGCCTCTTTTCGGTCGTAAGGACCTTCAGGCACAAATTTTGGGCACAATTGAAAACCCCTCTGGCTCGAAAGCTTTTGAAGTTCCTTGAGGATCGAAGAGCTCCTGGGCGAGAGAAAAACCTCAATGACCTTCCCCTGAGGATCAAAATAAGGGGTATAAGTTAGGTCAAATCGCGGGAAAAAGAAGAGAAAATGTAACCCCAAAAACCCTAAAAGGATCAACCATCCGAAGAAAGACCTAAACCTTCTATAAGCCAAACCTATAAAACCAACTGTTAAACTGCTCAAAAAACCTATACACAAGGGGCACTTTCCTTTCAAGTAATAAAACTCGATAAAAGTGAGATAAACCTCACACCCCACCAAAAAGGCCAAAAGAAAAAGAGCCTCTCTCTTTTTACGGAAAAACCATAAAAGGATAACCCCACCCAACAACAAGACCGCCAATAGCGTTATGGGAAAACCAAAAAGCTCCGAAAACCCCGAATACTGAACCGCCTCACAGGCTTCACTCCTACAAACCTCAAAACCACCCCCTTCCTCCACCCCCCATTTCCCCAAAAAGGCCAAAACCGCTAAAATAAGCCCAATCCCTACCCCAAAAAAACCTATAAGCTCCACCTTCCTCACGACCAAATATTATAAACCAACCCCTTCCTCCATAAAAGTTATTTCATAGAGAACAACAGTTTTCCTTGCAAAACGAAAGTAAATATGCTATTTTGATAAAAGTGATTTTGAAGGAGGTGTTCGATGTCGGAGGTGAAGAAGATACCGAGTGTATGTATAGGGTGTGTATGGTCTTGTGGGATGGTGGCCCATGTGGAAGGGGGGAGGCTTGTTAAAGTTGAGGGATTGTCTGAGCATCCCTTGAGTAGGGGCTATTTATGTCCAAGGGGGGAGGCTTTGTCCGAGTGGGTTTATGCTTCTGATCGGGTTCTTTATCCGATGAAGAGGGAAAATGGTTCCTGGAAGAGGGTAAGTTGGGATGAAGCGCTTGATTTTATTTCTTCTAGACTCAAGGAGATAAAGGAGAGGCACGGGGCGCATTCTTTGGCTGTCTTTTGCGGTTCCATAGGGGTTGAGAATTTGGAGATAGCGGCATTTGCTCGGCGTTTTTGTGGGGCTTTCGGAACCCCCAATCTCTTTTCGGTGGAGAGCGTTTGTTATCGCTCTAGGATCATCGGTCATCAGCTTACCTTTGGCGCCTTTTTGCTTGAAGAACCAGAAGATGCCAACTGTATTATCCTTTGGGCCACCAATCCTGACGAATCCCGACCTCCTTTAGCTAATTATTTAAGGACGCATGGAGGAAACAAAAAGATCATCGTGATAAATCCCAAGCGGATCCCCTTGGCCGAACTCGGAGAGCATTATCCGGTGCGTCCTGGAAGTGATTGCTTTTTGGCTTTGGGTATGGCCAATGTGATCATAAATGAAGGTCTTTATGATAAGGAGTTCGTAGAGAAGTATACGAAGGGTTTTGATCAGTTTAAGGAGCACGTTCAAAAGTATTCCCCTGAGAAAGTCAGTGAAGTTACTGGGCTTTCCGCCTCCCAAATTCGAGAACTTGCCAGGACCTTTGCCACCAATAAGCCCGCTTGTATAATCCCGGGAACCTGTTTTGATCAGAAGGTTGATGGACTTCAGACCATGAGGGCTTTTGCCATTCTTCAGACTATTACGGGCAATGTGGATAAAAAAGGCAGTTGGGTTAGTATAAGGTCGTTTCCGCGCTTACGGGATCTTAAGATACCCGTGGAAGAAAAACCCCTTGGAGCGAAAGAACATCCTCTATTTTACGGCTTCTGGGGGAGAACTTCCCCTTATGGGCAGACCCTTTATTTACCTCAAGCCATCCTGGAAGAGAAACCCTATCCCATCAAGGCCCTTATTGTAAGTGCTGGAAACCCCGCGTTGAGCATGCCCGAATCCAAAACCTGGGAAAAGGCTTTTGAAAAGCTTGACCTTTTGGTGGTAATAGACATGTTTATGACCGCCACGGCCAAAAAGGCTCATATAGTGCTTCCCGCCTGTTCTTTCCTGGAAAGACCGGGGCTTGGGTATGTTTATGCGGTCACCTCAGGAATACCCTATATCATGTTGAGGAGAAAGGTGATAGAACCGGTGGGAGAGGCTTGGCCTGATTGGAAGTTCTGGACCCAATTGGGGAGAAAGATGGGTTATGGGGATCTATTCCCTTGGGAAAATGATGAGGAAATCATTGACTATTTGCTCGAACCCATGGGTTTGAGTTATTCGAAGCTTGACCAATACCCTCATGGATTTTTTTACGCCGAGAAGACCTACGATATGGTCACAGGAGGAAAAATTAGGACCCCTTCCGGGAAGATCGAGATCTATTCGGATACTTTAGCCGAGCATGGCTACTCTCCACTTCCTGAACCTGTAGATCCTTCGAAGGTCCTTTTCTCGACCTCGGAAGAGGAGAAGAAGTACCCTCTGTGGTTAAGCACTGGGATGAGGAGCATTTATTACACCCATACTCAATTTCGCACTATCTCAAGCTTAAGGAAGGGCTTCCCTGAACCGGTAGCCGAGATAAACCCTGAAACCGCAAAATCTTATGGGATAAAGGATGGAGAAATGGTGATAGTGGAGACTCCGAAGGGAGAACTCAAGATTAAGGCCAAATATGTACCAGAGGTCTCACCCAATGTGGTCCTTATCTCCCATGGATGGGAAGAAGCTAATGTGAATCTCCTCACGGGTCTTGAGCCTAAGGATCCGGTAACGGGTTATCCCCATTATAAAGGGCTAAGGTGTAATTTGAGGAAGGCTTAGGTCCTTTTGGAGGGGGTCCCTTGTGGGGCCCTCTCTTTATCTGTTTATAAGGCTTGCCACATAGGCAGCACCAAAGCCGTTATCGATATTTACCACGGCAACATTGGAGGCACAGCTAGTTAACATCCCCAGTAAGGCGGCCACTCCTTTGAAGGAAACCCCATATCCTACACTTGTGGGAACTGCTATAACCGGTCTTTCCACAAGACCTGCTACAACGCTCGGAAGGGCACCTTCCATTCCGGCGACAACGATCAAGACGTTGGCTCTTCTCAAAAGTTCAAGGTGATGGAGAAGACGATGAACCCCACTCACCCCCACATCGTAGAGTCGCCCTACCTGATTGCCCATCATCTCGGCGCATAAAGCCGCCTCCTCGGCCACGGGCAGATCGCTTGTGCCAGCACTTATCACCAAGATCTCCCCTTTTCCAAGCAGGGGAATCTCCTTTTGTTTGAGAACCAAAAGCCTCGGTATAGGGTGGTATTCAGCTTGAGGATAAAGCGAAAGGATCTTCTCCGCTTTATGGGGTGAAAGTCTTGTGACAAGCACATTTTCCCCTGTCTTTAAAATGCCCTCTATGGCCTTGGCTATCTGTTCCCAGGTTTTTCCTTGACCGTAAATGACCTCGGGAAACCCCTTTCTTAAAGCCCGATGGTGGTCGATCCTCAAATCACCGAGGTCCTCAAAGGGCAGGATCTTAAGCCTCTCCAGTACCTCCTCAAGGCTTAATTTTCCTTCTTTATAATTTAAAAGTAGCTCCTTAAGCTTCTCTCTCACCTTCGGCCTTCCTCAAACGGTCCATTATGGCCAGTCCCAAACCCTCCTCCGGAAGGGGCTCGGCCAAAATGAGGTCAAGCCCCAACTGGTCAAGTCGGTGTAGGGCCTCAAAGAACCTTGAGGCAGCTTCTCTTAAATCCCCCTTCTCGGAAAGCACCTCAACTGCCCAAAAAGGACCCTCCCTTGGCCTTTTGAAGGCCAAAAGCCCTATCTTTAACCCCTCGGGGATCTTCTCCCCTTCTCGGATTATCCTTAAAGGGGTATGGGGGCTGTAATGTTTAGGAAGCTCCCCGGGAGCAAGGGGCTTTTCTCGGGAAGGATGGCTTTCCAGTTTGCCTATTAATCTCTCTATCTCTTCCCGAGGGATCCCTCCTGGTCTTAAAAGGGTGGGCCTTGGATATAAGGCTAAGATGGTGGATTCAACCCCTACTTCACAAGGCCCTCCGTCAAGGATGAGATCCACCTTATCTCCGATGTCCCTTAAGACGTGTTCAACCCTGGTAGGGCTGAGCTTGCCGAAAGAATTGGCGCTTGGAGCAGCGATAAAGGTTTGAGATTCCCTTATAAGGGAAAGGGCTATGGGATGAGAAGGCATTCTCACGGCTACCGTTTTTAAGCCAGAGGTGACTATATCCGGCACCTTATCCTTTTTGGGAAGGACCAACGTAAGAGGCCCCGGCCAAAAACGCTCTATTAGCTTTTTCGCCCTCTGGTCGACCCCTTCACATAGTTCCTCCAAGTCCTTCGGGTCCTTTACGTGAACTATTAAAGGATCAAAAAAGGGTCTCTTTTTGACCTCAAAGACCCGAGCTACCGCTTGTGGATTGAAAGCATCGGCCCCGAGGCCATAAACGGTTTCAGTGGGAAATACCACGATACCTCCTTCCCTTATTATGCGTCCGGCTTCCTTTATGGCGGAAGGATCTTGGCCCTTGAGGACTTTCATCTATAAATAAGCTCCTTTACCATTTGAATCGATTCTTTGAGCGAGGGGGCATCAAACCATCTTCTCCCAGAAATGGTATTGGCCAAAGCCCGATAAAGATAAGAAACGGCCTCGATCGCCTTTTCCGGAAGAGGTGGAGGAGATGAAACCCTTTGTTTCCAGTTAATAGGATCCTCCCTTTTGGCCCTCTCAACCTCTTCATACCACTTGGTCTTCCTATATAGGATCCTCAGAACCTCCTTACTCAAAGGGATCCCCTCAAAGGTGAATCGGGACTCATCAGGTGTTCCCACCACATCGACCACCATGGGTTTTCTGTCCGGGTCAAATGCCAACTCCACCTTTCCGTCTTCGTTTTCCAAATTATGGGGACTAAGGACTTCGTTTATTAGGTCATTGATCCTTAAAACTATTTTCTTCATCTCCTCAAACTCCTGGTCCTTCAAAAAGGCAAGCTCCTTGGCTTCTCGTTCGGTCAAGTATCTGTCGGTTTTTTCGAGCTTGGTGGAAAAATCGAGAATGGGCCTTTCCAACTTCTCCCCCACTTGGGGCATCCTCTCCAAACCAAGATCACTCAGCTTTAGACTTCCCTCTTTTAAACGCCGAAAGACGCTCGATCCCTCTGGAAGCGAATTCCGATAGATAAACTCAAGGGGGATGAGAAAGTTTCCTTTTAAATCCTTGAAAACGGAATAATCGTATTGGCCATCCTTCAGAGCAGGTTCTATGATCCTTACCAACTTAACCGCCATAACCGAAGAAGGGGCCTTTAATTCGTCAAGCCTTTTTACCTTCCCCTCCTCTTCAACTCCTAAATAATGAGTCCTTATGCCCAAGGCCTGGAGCTTCTCGAAAAAGAAGGCGCCGATTATCGAAAGGGCCGCTCCTTTATAAGGGATCACTTGGGGCATCTCACCCCAGTCAAATACGGAGTAGCTGTCCGTAAATAAAAACCTACCCTCCCCTACTCCCTCCTGGGGTTCCCTTATCACGTAAACCTTTTTAACACTTCCAGCCTTTAAAAGCCTCATCCCTATCCCTCCCATTTCTCAAATTATCAACATGGCATCGCCAAAACTCAAAAACCTAAAACCTCTTTTTAAAGCCTCCCTATAGGCTTCAAGTACCTTCTCCCTTCCCGCAAAGGCACAGACCAAAACCAAATGACTCGAACGAGGCAAGTGAAAATTGGTGATCATTCCGTCTATTACCTTAAACCTATAACCCGGAGTAATGAAAAGGTCGGTCCATCCATAGCCTGATCTTACAAGGCCCTCTTCATTCGCACACCCTTCTATAGTCCTCACCGCTCCTGTCCCACAGGCTATTACCCTCCTTCTCTCCTTTTTGGCCAAGTTTATCTCCTGGGCGGTCTCCTCGGGCATCACATAGAACTCAGGGGGTAGTTGGTGATCCTCCACGTTTTCACTTCTTATAGGCCTAAAACTCCCAAGCCCCATATGGAGGGTGAAGTAAACGATTCTAACCCCTTTCTCCTTAAGCTCTTGGATAAGCCTTTCGGTAAAATGAAGTGCCGCCGTTGAAGCCGCCGTTGAGCCGGGAGTCCTTGAGAAGACGGTTTGATAACGCTCCGGGTCCTCGGGCTTTTCCCGGATGTAAGGTGGAAGAGGAAGTTGACCGTATCTTTCCATGATCTTATGAGGATCGCTCCCTTCTGGAAAGGCTATGACCTTTGTCCCATTCTCTTTCCTTTCCAGAACCCGGAGTTTTACTTCTCCTACGATGATCTCACTACCGGGTTTTAAACGTCTTGAAGGTCTGAGAAGGGCCTCCCACTTTCCTTCGCCCAGGTCTTTTAACAAAAATACCTCGCACTTCCCTCCGCTTTCCTTTTTACCGAAGAGCCTCGCCTTTATGACCTTTGTGTCATTTAAGGCTAATACATCTCCTTCCTTTAAGAATTTCGGCAAATCCCGAAAAATGGCCTCCTCAACTTCACCGCTTTCCCGATAAAGGACCAACAGACGAGAAGCATCCCTTTCGGGAGCAGGGCTTTGAGCGATGGCTGATCTTGGAAGTTCGTAATCGAACTCCTCCACCCTCATACTTCCTCTTCTTCCGCCTTAACGAGTTCTTCGAACCTAAGGTCCATTCCCAAAATGCCCACTATCTCCTCCTCTTCATTCCTTATAGGAGCCGAAACCGTTATGCATAGGGCACCGGTTATCCTGGAGGTATAGAAGTTTGATATATAAACCTTTCCTGATTTAAGGGGTTCGATGAACCAATCCCTATTTGAGAAGTCCTCATCAAGCCCTATTACTTCGTATTTAGCCCTATCTTCGGGATGGCAGATGTTGCGGGTGATCTTTTTGCCCTCCAAGTTCACCACGTAAAGGAACTGTATAAAGGGATACTCCTCCAGCACTTTGGCCAACAAGGGCTCTTGGCGCTTCGGGTCCATTGAGCGTATCTCGGGATGCTCCACCAGCTTCTCGGCCAAGTGCGCGGCCATTTCGTAGGCCCTTTGTTTTATCCGATCGAAATCCGAGACGAAAAGCTCAGGCAGATACTTCCTAACCTTCCGCTCCAATTCTTCCGAAGAAATGTTGGTGGTACGTCCCTTCTCGTATTGCTCTTTAACCCATTTATAAACCTTCACGACCCCAGGGTGTCGCTTATCGACCTGTTTTTCAGGTGGCAAGGCGAAGTAAGAGTTTATCCAATAAGCGATCCCAGCGGTACCTGATTTATCGTTAATCGCTATGGCAATAGGCCTCTTGAGGATCTTTTCGGTGTCAAAACTATTGTAGATCTCCTCGTCTTTTATAAGGCCATCTATATGAATACCCGCACTTGTAAGGTTAAACTCAGCCCCTACGAAAGGTTGGTTTTTGGGGATCTTTTCTCCTATTACGTGCTCGTAATAGTTCCTTATATCGGTAATGACGGTGGTATCGATGCCATGATTATTCCCGGTGAGGCTTATGTATTCTATTATCAAGGCCTCAATAGGGGTATTACCCGTTCTCTCACCGATGCCCAAAAGGGTTCCGTTGGCCGCCGAACAGCCGTAAAGCCACGCAGTGACCGCATTCACCAAGGCTTTATAAAAGTCATTATGACCATGCCACTCAAGCTGTTCGGAAGGTACCCCTGCCTCATCCACCATGGCCCTGATCAGTTTAGGAACGCTTCGAGGCAGAGCCGTTCCGGGATAAGGCACCCCTAAGCCTAAGGTATCACAAAGGCGAATCTTTATGGGGATGCCGCTCTCCTCAGAAAGCCTCATTAATTCTTGAGCAAAGGGGATCACAAATCCGTAAATGTCAGCCCTGGTGACATCCTCAAAATGGCATCTCGGCCTTATCCCCAATTCAAGAGCTGCCTCCACCACCCTCAAGTAATCGATGAGGGCCGTACGCCGGTTTTTGCCGAGCTTAAGAAAGATGTGATAATCCGAAACCGAAGTGAGGATCCCCGTCTCCTTTAACCCCATCTCCTTGACCAGTTTAAGGTCTTCTTTATTAGCCCTTATCCATCCCGTTATCTCCGGGTACTTGTATCCAAGCTCAAGGCATCTCTCCACCGCCTCCCGATCCCTTTTGGTGTATAGGAAGAACTCGGTCTGACGGATCACTCCGGCTGCTCCTCCGAGGCGGTATAGGAACTTATAAAGGTCTACCATCTGTTCCACCGTGTAAGGGGGTCTTGATTGTTGACCATCTCTAAAGGTGGTATCCGTGATGAAGATCTCGTCGGGAGGATCGATAAGCTCAACCCGGTGATCAAATACGGTTCTGCAGATCTCTTCATAGGGAAATATATCCTTGAACAACTCGGGTTTGTCCACGTCCTCAAGCTGAAACCTCTGCCTTTTCACCACATGGGTCAAAAAACCGCTTTTTCTCCTGCCCAACAATTCTCCCATCCCTTTCCTCCTTTGGGGCATTCAAAGTATTATTAATAAGTATTACCTTGCCCTTTGGCAACACCCGATTTGGAGGGAGGATGCGATACCTTTTAAGCGGATGTGCGGGGTTTATCGGAGCCGAGGTCACTAGGATCTTACTCCAACAGGGGCATGAGGTCTTAGGGATAGATAACCTCGATGAAGCTTATGAGGTGACTCTAAAGAAATGGCGCCTTAAGGCTTTGAGTGATTACTCCGGCTTCACCTTCATTAAGGCCGACATCCGAGACCTGGAAAGGCTTGATGAAATATTTGCGCGTTTTGCTCCCTTCTCGGCCATAATAAATCTGGCCGCAAAGGCCGGGGTGAGAAACAGCATCCTTGATCCTCAGTCCTACTACGAGACAAATCTCATGGGAACCTTAAACCTTTTGGAACTCGCCAAAAGGTATGGGGTGAAGAAATTCGTCCTGGCTTCCACTTCCAGTGTCTATGGCCAAGGGGCTCAAGTGCCCTTCAATGAGGAGATGCCCACTTCAAAACCGCTCTCCCCTTATGCCGCTTCAAAAAAGGCCGCTGAAACGCTTTGTTATACTTACCACCATCTTTACGGAATCGATATAACCGTCTTCCGGTACTTCACCGCTTACGGACCCGCAGGAAGACCCGATATGGCCTACTTTAAATTCATCAAATGGATATTGGAAGGAGAACCTCTCCTCCTTTACGGCGACGGTTCCCAAAAAAGGGATTTTACTTATGTAAAAGATATCGCCGAAGGAACGGTCTTGGGCCTTAAGAAGGTGGGTTACCAGGTGATAAACTTGGGAAATGACAACCCTCAGACCCTTCTGGACCTCGTATATTTACTGGAAGAACTAACGGGGAAAAAGGCCCGTATCAAGTTTCTACCTTCTCATCCCGCCGACATGAGGGAAACCTGGGCTGACATAAAAAAGGCTAAAACGCTTTTGGGATGGACCCCCAAGACGACCTTTAAAGAAGGGCTTTGGAAGACAGTTAAATGGTACCTGGAAAATCGATCTTGGGTTAAGGAGATAAAACTCCCTTAGCCTTGACACCCTTCAATGCCTCTCTTACCATCTTCCACCGGAGGGAGGTTTAAATGAGGTACTCCAGATATCTTTTGCCCACTTTGAGAGAGGACCCTCAAGAGGCTGAGATAATAAGCCATAAGTTGATGATCCGAAGCGGAATGATCCGAAAGGTGGCCTCTGGCATTTATGAACTTTTGCCCTTCGGCCTTAAAGCCATGAGAAAGGTGGAGAAGGTGATAAGGGAAGAGATGGAACGCATCGGGGCTCAAGAGGTGTTGTTACCGGTGGTCATCCCCGCGGAGTTATGGAAGGAAAGCGGAAGATGGGAAGAATATGGAAAGGAACTTCTGAGGTTTAAGGACAGGCACGATAGGGATTTTTGCCTTGGCCCAACCCATGAGGAGGTAGTGACCGACTTGGTGAGAAGGGAAGTTCGCTCTTACCGGCAACTGCCCCTTTGTCTTTTCCAAATCCAAGTGAAGTTCAGGGATGAAATAAGGCCCCGCTTTGGTGTGATGAGGGCAAGGGAATTCGTCATGAAGGATGCCTATAGTTTTGACGCGGACCAGAAGGGATTGGACGAAAGTTACTCGAGAATGTACGAGGCTTACCAGAGGATCTTTCGCCGTCTGGGTTTGGACTTCAGGGTAGTGGAAGCGGATACGGGCTTAATCGGAGGTGAGTCGTCCCATGAGTTTATGGTTTTGGCTTCAACGGGCGAGGACATAATCGTCACCTGTAATGCTTGTTCTTATTCGGCTAATATCGAATTGGCCCAGAGGCGAAAGGGAGATTCCCCCAGAAGAGGAACACCCGCTCAAAGCCCCAAAGCGATTAAAACGCCGGGGATGAGGTCCGTTGAGGAGGTCTCAAACTTCCTTGGAGTAGAACCATCCAAATTGATAAAGACCTTGATCCTTCAAACTGACCAAGGACCAATCGCCGCTTTAATCAGGGGGGATCACGAATTGAGCGAGACCAAACTAAAAAGGCTACTTAACCTAAAAAGGGTTGAACTTTGCGATGAGGAGACCATCCTTTCTTTGACCGGTGGGCCTCGGGGATTCTCGGGGCCTATAGGGCTTCCCTTAAAGAAAATAGCCGATTGGGACTTGGAAGGGGCTGAAGGGATGGTGGTAGGAGGCAATCAGGAGGATCTTCATATTGTGGGAGTGAGCGTAGGAAGGGATTTTGAAGTGGACCTCTTTGCCGACATAAGGAAGGTAGTGCCTGGAGATCCCTGCCCCAACTGTGAGAAAGGGGAGCTTCAACTTCACCGAGGCATCGAGGTGGGACACATCTTTAAGCTCGGCACCAAGTACAGTAAAGCCATGAGGGCCACTTTCGTTGATCGAGAGGGGAAGGAGAAGCCTTTCCAGATGGGATGTTACGGCATAGGGGTCGGAAGGACGGTGGCTGCCTGTATCGAACAACATCACGACGAAGACGGGATGATCTTCCCCATGAGTATGGCCCCCTTCCAAATTTATCTTTTACCCATTAATTTGGACGATCCCAAAATAAGGGAAACGAGCGAAAACCTTTATGGCGCTTTCTCCGAAAACGGCATAGAGGTCCTTTATGACGATCGCCAAGAGAGACCGGGGGTAAAATTTAAAGACGCCGATCTTTTGGGAATACCCATAAGGATCACCATCGGGGAAAAAGGTCTTAAAGAAGGAAAGGTGGAATTCCGGATTCGTAAGACCAAAGAGACCTTCATGGTAAAAGTCAGCGAAGCATTAGAGAGGGCAAAAGAGATGATCGAAGAAGAATTAAAAAGGTTAGAGGGATGAGGATTTACAGCTTAGGAACAAGTACTCGCTCAATTGAGGAGTTCATCCGACTTTTGAAGGAAAACGGGGTGAAGAACGCCATTGACATACGTCGATTCCCCAAAAGTCGTCTGCCCCACTTTTGCCAAGAAGCTTTAAGGAAAGCCTTGGAAGAATCGGGCTTATCCTATCATTACTTAGGTGATCTTCTGGGAGGCTTCCGAAAAGGAGGATATGAAGCTTATATGGAAAGTTCCGAATTCAAAAGGGGGTTTGAAAAACTCAAAAAGATCGCCCAAAGGGAGACGAGCGCCTTTTTCTGTTGTGAAAGGTTCCCTTGGAGGTGCCATAGGCGTTTTATAACTAAAAAACTCAAGGAAGAGGGGTTTGAAGTAAAAGACCTTTATTAAGGAGAAACCGGATGAGAAGAACCTGTTACTGTGGAGAGCTGGAGCTTAAAGATGTAGGACGAGAAGTGGTACTTATGGGATGGGTCCATAGCATAAGGGACCACGGAGGAGTAACTTTTATTGACCTGAAGGATCGGGAGGGGATCGTTCAAGTGGTTTTTAACCCGGAGGTCTCCAAAGAGGCTCACCAGCTCGCTCAACAGTTAGGCGACCAGTACGTAATAGCGGTAAAGGGTATCGTTCAAAAGAGGCCTCCTGGTACGGAGAACCCTCGACTTAAAACAGGCCAAATAGAGGTCATCGGGACTTTTTTAGAGATACTAAATACCTCAAAACCTCCCCCCTTTCCCATCGAAGATAACCTGGAGGTTGGAGAACCCATAAGGCTAAAATACCGTTATCTTGACCTCCGTCGTCCCTCCATGCTTCGAAACCTCTTATTGAGACATAGGGCTGCTCAATTGATAAGAAATTACCTCTCTTCTAAGGGTTTCGTGGAGGTGGAAACGCCCTTTTTGACCAAATCCACCCCCGAAGGGGCAAGGGATTTTCTGGTTCCCTCAAGGCTTAATCCGGGAAATTTCTACGCCCTTCCCCAATCGCCCCAGCTTTTCAAACAGATCCTGATGATAGGCGGCATTGACCGTTATTTCCAGATAGTGAGGTGTTTCAGGGATGAGGATTTGAGGGCCGACAGACAACCGGAGTTCACCCAAGTGGACATAGAGATGTCTTTTGTTCAAGAAGAGGACGTTCAAGAAGTGGTGGAGGGACTACTGGTGGAGTTGTTTAAAGAACTTTTGGGCATCCAACTGCAAACTCCCTTCCCGAGAATCCCTTATGATGAAGCCATGGAGCGATTTGGCACTGACAAACCGGACCTTCGCTTTGGAATGGAACTCAAGGATTTGAGCGATCTTTTTAAAGAATCCTCCTTGGAGGTTTTAAGGAAAGAGCTGGAAAAGGGAGGAAGGGTGAAAGGGCTTGTAATTGAGGGGGGAGCCCGATTCTCTCGAAAGGAATTGGATGACCTAATCTCACAAGCCATAAGCCTTGGAGCAAAAGGACTCGGTTGGATAAAGCTCAGTGAAAACGGTTGGCAGGGACCCGTGGTAAAATACCTTCCAGAGGGTTTAAGGGAAAGATTAAGGGAAACGACCGAACTCAAAGTTGGTGATCTCCTTCTGTTTTTAGCCGATCAAAAGGAAAAGGCCTCCCAAATTATGGGGGAACTTCGGCTTCGCTTAGGAAGGTCCTTGGGGTTTATAAAGGAGGGGAAATACGAGTTCGTATGGATCGTTGACTTTCCCATGTTTGAATGGGATGAAAATGAGGGGCGTTATGTGGCAGTTCATCATCCTTTTACCTCCCCTAAGGAAGAACACATGAGCTTCTTGGAAACGGATCCGGTTAAGGTGAAGGCTAGGGCCTACGATATAGTTCTTAACGGCCATGAAATAGGGGGAGGAAGTATAAGGAATCACCGCTTGGAAATCCAAAAGAAGATCTTTCAGATCATAGGACTCCCTCCCGACGAGGCCCAGAGAAGGTTTGGATTTTTACTGGAAGCCCTCCAATACGGAGCCCCTCCCCATGGAGGAATAGCCTTGGGTTTCGACCGCTTGGTCATGATACTTTGCGGAAAAGAGACCATCCGGGAGGTGATAGCCTTCCCCAAAACCCAAAAGGGCATATGCCCTCTTACCGGAGCCCCTTCTTTTGTGGACCTCGTCCAGTTAAAGGAGTTACATATTAAACTTGACCTTTAATCAGTATAAATGAGAAGCCTCTCGTGAGGACGAATGGTCTTTCCTTCGAGTTTGTTCCACCTTTTTAGGTCTTCAACCGAAACCCCATAGCTTTTCGCGATGCGCCAAAGGGTCTCACCCTCTTTCACCACATGAACCACTCTCTTGTTAGCTCGGCCCTTCGTAAAGGATATGGCTTTGGCCTCGGATCGCTCTTTTTCGGGTATGAGAAGCTCTTGTCCAATCCTCAAGTCAGAATCGTTTTTTATGCGGTTTAATGTCTTAAGCTCTCGCACACTCACCCCAAAAGATTTGGCAATCCTAAATAGGGTATCACCCTTCTGAACCTTGTATTTCTTTAAATGATTACCCCTGGCCTTTACAAACATGAGCTGTCTCTTAGGAACCGGAAGGGCCAAAAAGCACTCCCAAAATACGGCCTCTTTACCCTTCGGGATCCTAACCGGATAAGAGGTATCAGGAGGCGTAGACTGCCTTAGCAAGTGAGGATTAAGATTCTTTATTTCTTCGAGGCTTGTCTGACTACATAGGGCCACCGCTTCGAGACTTGTCCCCGGAGGAAGGACCACCTCGTCCCATTCCAAAGGAGGATCATACTCTATATCCTTAAAGCCATACTTCTCCGGGTTTTTGGCTATTAACGCCGCAGCGATCATCTTGGGTACATACTCTTTGGTCTCCTGCTTTAAACCGGGATATTCTATAAGTTGCCAATAATCTTCAACCTGATACCTCCTCATCGCCCTGCTTACTGCCCCTTCACCGGCGTTATAAGAGGCGGCAGCCAAGTACCAGCACTGGAACTGATCATAAAGGTCTTTAAGGTACCTCGCTGCCGCAATGGTCGATTTAATCGGATCCCTCCTCTCGTCAACCCACCAGTCCACCCTCAAACCATACTTACGGGCTGTACCCTCTATAAATTGCCATGGTCCAACTGCTTGCCGGTATGACCGAGCGGTGGGGTTAAAACCACTTTCAATCATGGCTAAATATACCAAATCCTCGGGCAGACCATACTCTCTTAAAACCTCCCGCATTATAGGGATATAACGCCCGGATCGCTTAAGCCACTGGGCAAACCTATCCCTCACCACCGTTTGGAAAAACGTGATGAAATATTGGACGCGATCGTTTATAACGATTGGGATGTCAAAAGAGGCCCCTTCCATTTCCATAGGCGCTTCTTCCCTTAAGGTTTCTGCCAAAATTTCCTCCTTGGATACAGTTTGATCAGAAGCAGCTTGGGCCTCTTTTATGAAAACATTTACCGCTTCTTCAGGAGGTTTTGTCACTTGGCTTGTCTTTCTATCGTATAAAGAACAGGAAAAGAAAAGAATTAGTGGGAGAACTATCCCCACACTTCTCCACGTCATGATGGGACTTTTTATCATAAACTTTTTTAAAAAGTCAACCCCTTGACACTTATCTAAAATTAGGACATATGATTGTTATCTTAAAAAATATTTAACTTTAAGGAGGTGGAACGATGAAAAAGGTGGGCAGTATCGTATTGAGTCTCATCCTGGCTGGTGCAATCGGTCTTGGGTATGGGTGCAAGAAGAAAGAGGAAAAGGCACCTGCTCCTTCCCAAAACGTGACTGCCCCTGCTGCTCCTTCGGAAAATCAGACCCAACCCGCTCCTGCGGAGAATCAAACTCAAGCACCCGCAACCCAACAGGCTCCTCAGACCAAATAAGGGGATCAGGGCTAAGTTCAAGTAAGGATCACAAAAGCCCCCCGTGGGGAAGGGGGGCTTTTGTGGATTTATTGTGTCGTATAATCAATGGTAAGCATTAACCTCCAAGCTCATAAGCCGCCTCGAGTGGACCCAGCGTTATGTAAAGCTTGTAAGAAGTGTTTAGCCCTTAAAGCTTGTAAAAGCAAAGCCTTGATCCAGCTTGATCCAGGTGAGATCCCCTCGGTCGATTCGAGCCACTGTCACGGATGTTATGCTTGTGTGACGGAATGTCCCTTTGGGGCGATAGTGATTCCTTTATAGCTTGACAAGGGGTAATTTTTGTGTTTCAAAAATCATCGTTAATCTATTCTAATAGAGGGGTAGGAGAATGCGAAGTGTTGGAATTTTCGTATTTTTATTATGCCTTCCCGTTTTGGCTTGGGCCTTGGAAAAGGAAGTCTGCTTCGAATGCCACGGTAAACCCGAGATCCTGTCCATGTCACCTGAGGAAAGAAGTCAGATGGTAACTCCCTCGGAAAAAAAAGGAGAATGGCCCCAAGGGCTTTCTTCCCTTTATATAGATCCGGATCGCTTTGCTTCCTCTTCTCATGGGGGGTTCAATTGCGTGGATTGTCATAATGACATATCGGAGGTCCCCCATCCTCAAAGCCTCGGAAGGGTTGACTGTAGTCTATGCCACAAGGAAATAGCAGAGACTTACGAATCAAGCGGCCACCCAGCTTTATGTTACCAATGCCATAACCCTCATTACGTTAAACCTACCTCCGAAACTCGGGCCAAATATAGAAATTCACCCTGTTTAAATTGCCATAAGGAAAAGGAGCTACTTTCTAAAGGTTATCCCCATTGTAAACACATTCTACAAGAAAAAGTCTCCTGCACCGTTTGTCATAATGCGGAAGGCGAAAATAGGGTTTTTATTTTCGTAAAAGGACAAGCTCCTGAAGGAATAAAAGCAGACGCTAATGGTGATGGATTTGTGAGTTACGAAGAATTAAAATCCTATTTTTCCAAACTCAAAGAAAAGGGATCGAAGGTAAAAATTGAAGCCGAACTTTTGCCCCTTAATGCTTCTCATAATTATGTGGTGAAAGAAGAGTCAAAAGATTGCCTCACCTGTCATTCACCAAAATTGTTGACCAAAAAACCTATTTTGGTGCTTCCAAATGAAGGTAAACCTTTGGAAACAGATCCTTCTATTTTTACAAGGCTTTCGGATTTTTATCCTATAGGTTCAGATCGTTTTACTCTGTTGAACTTGAAGGAATTAATAAGTGAAAAAGAACCAGGAAGATTTGAAAGCGTTCTTTTCAAAATAGGATGGAGATGGCTTGATATAGTGGGATATATATTCCTTGTCGGAGCAATTCTTTTTGTTGGTCTCCATGGGGTATTGAGGATTTTAACCCTTAAATGGCGCAAGAAAAAGGAGGAGTAATATGGAAAAGAGGGAGATATTGCATCCTTTAGTGGTAAGGGTTTGTCATTGGGTTCATGCAGCATGCATTGTGCTTTTGATTTTAACGGGTTTTCAAATGCGTTTTACCGAAGCCCTTAGGATGTTTTCTTTTACTTCATCTGTAAAGGTTCATAATTTTTGTGGTTTTTTGGTGCTTTTTACCTTTTTGATCCTTTGGGGCTATTATGTATTGAGTGGGAAATTTCTGAAAGTTTATGTGCCGCGTTCAGAAGATTTTAAGAAGGTCCCTATTTATGCCAATTACTATTTCATCCGCTATTTCTTTGGGGAACCTCATCCCTTCACGCCAAAGCCTGATGATAAGTTTAACTCCTTACAGAAAATCACCTATTTTATGTTAATGTTCCTCTTGTTACCGCTTCAGATTCTAACGGGTTTATTCCTTTGGGATCCTCTGGCTTTTAAGGAGGTAATAACTTTTTTCGGAGGTATCAAAGTTATAGCGGCTGTTCACCTCCTTTTGGCTTATACTTTCTTCGCCTTTGTCCTCGCTCACATATACTTAGCCACCCTTGGCCATACCTTCTTCTCGCACTTTAAGGCCATGATTTTGGGGTATGAAGATTAAGGTTCGGGCTTTTTGAGGTTGTATTTTTTTATCTTGTTGTAAAGGGTAGTTCTATCGATGCCTAAAATCTGGGCTGATCGTTGGATATTCCAGTCGGTTTCGTTTAGAACTCTCAAAATATGGGCCCTTTCTACGGCTTCGAGCGTCTTTTCGCTTTCTGGTGGAAGGAAGCTTTTCTGAAGACCCGGAATTTCGATATCCTCCGGTGTTATCACCTTTCCTTTGGTAATTACCATGGCCCTTTCGATGGTATTTTCCAATTCCCTCACGTTACCAGGCCAATCGTATTGCATGAGAATCCTCAGAGCCTCGTCGCTTATGCGCTCCACCTTCTTACCCATCTGAAGGTTAAACTTCTCTATGAAATGTTGAACCAAAAGGGGAATATCTTCTTTACGTTCCCTCAAGGGCGGTAATTGGATGGTAATCACATTAAGCCGATAGTAAAGATCATCCCGAAAACGTCCTTCTTGGACTGCCTTCTGTAAATCCCGATTGGTAGCCGCGATGATCCTCACATCCACCTTTATGGGCTTGGTACCTCCTACGCGGGTGAATTCTTTTTCCTCCAATACCCTCAAAAGGGTAAGCTGCATCTTCGGGCTTATATCGCCTATCTCGTCCAAAAAGAGGGTACCCCCGTGAGCCAGCTCGAACTTCCCCTTCTTCTGAGCTATGGCATCGGTAAAAGCGCCTTTCTCATGGCCGAAGAGCTCGCTCTCCAAAAGCGTATCCGGTATGGCCACACAGGAAACTGCCACAAAAGGACCATTAGCCCGAGGGCTTTCGTTGTGAATGGCCCTGGCCAAAAGTTCTTTTCCCGTCCCACTTTCTCCGAGAATGAGTATATTGGAATTGCTTTTTGCAACCGTACGAGCGAGTTCAAAAATCTTCTGCATTTTTGGGCTTTTGCTCACCAGATCGTGAAATCGATATTGTTTGGTGAGCTCTTTCCTTAAAAAGGAGACCTCTTTTAAAAGCTCTTGGCTCTTTAAAAGCCTTTCTATTAAAAGCGAGACCTCCTCGGGATCCAATGGCTTAACCAGGTAATCATAAGCCCCTTTTTTTATGGCCTGAACGGCGGTATGAACCGTAGCATATGCGGTAAAGATGATGACCTGCGTATCAGGACTCTCCTGTTTGATTTTCTCCAAAAGCTCCAAACCATCCATTTTGGGCATCTTTAGGTCAACCAGCGCTATATCCCAATTCCGTTCCTTAAGTTTTTCCAACGCCTTAAAACCATCCTCTGCGGCCTCCGCATTATACCCCTCCTCCCTTAACCACTCTACAAGCGACTCCCTCACGATCTCCTCATCATCTACAACTAGTATGTTAACCTTCTCTTTCATGCCTCCTTTAACTCAAGCGGTAATTTTATAGTAAAAGTCGTCCCTTCACCTACTTTGCTCCTCACCGAAATATGCCCTTTATGGGCATTTATTATACCGTAAACCACCGACAACCCCAATCCCGTGCCTTTTTCCTTAGTGGTGAAAAACGGATCGAAAATTTTACCGAGATCCTCTTCCTTTATACCCACACCAGTATCCGAAATCTCCACCATAACCATCTTCTCATCAGGTAAATATCTTGTCCTTACAGTAATCTTACCCGTTGAGTCATGTATCGCCTCAGCAGCATTTATCAATAAATTCAAAAAGGCCTGACGTAATTGCGCAGGATCAGCAACAATAGGAGGAAGCTCCCCTAAATCCTTTTCAAGATCTATGTTTTGTAAATTTAGCCTATTAGAAATTAGCTTTATTGTTTCTTCAATTACGTCATTAATATTCACACCTTCTTTAAGACTTGGTTCCCTCTTTCGAGCAAAATCAAGCAAATTTTTTACAATAGTACTACACCGTTCAATTTCTTTTTCCATTGTTGAAAGATATTGATTAAATCTGAAACATATTTCATCGTCACGCTTATTCAATTTTTTTTGCATCAATTTTATGTATGTAAGAACTCCGCTTAAGGGATTGTTTATCTCATGGGCTACACTTGCAGCAAGTTTTCCCAAAGCAGCGAGTTTTTCTGTTTGTAATAATTGCTGATGAATCTCTTCAAGTTCTTTTGTCCTTTGTTGTACTTTCAATTCCAATGTTTCCACAAGTTCCTTTATCTCTAAATGAGCTTCTTTCAAACTTTCTGCCATCTTATTAAAAGCCATTGTCAATTCGCCTAATTCGTCCTTGGAAGTTAGGGGAATACGATACTCAAAATCTCCTTCGGCAATCCTTTTTGTGCCTTCCAGAAGTCTTTTTGTAGGTTTATACACGTGTTTACGTAAGAACAAACTTATAATTACTGATATTAAAATCACCGTAACCACAGCCCATGGTACAGTTCTATAAAAAAGACGTTTTATCCGTTCATCCGTTTTTTTCAAGGAAAGTACTACATCAAGAACTCCCAAAACCCTTTTTTCGGGCGGATGCGCGTGACACGGAGCTTGCCAACAAGCTGGCTCATTATAAATTGGGGTTATCATCCCATGAACTCGGCCCTGAGGAGTTTTAAAAATGCGGGTACGTTTTGGAAGATCCAATTTTTCAAGGGGCTTGTCACGCGCATGACAAGCATAACACGCTTCCGCCTTCATGTCTACTTTATGACCTATTTCTTTACGATCAGAAGAATAGGTTATAATGCCCTCTTTGTTAAATATTCTCACTCGAACTATACCTTCTTGTTCACCTATTATTTTTATCGAGTGATATAAAGCATCCCGATAATTATGCAACATATCATACCAAAGACTTCGCACTATTACATCACTTAATTGTTCGGTGCGTGAAGTTACTTCTTCCATTAAGTATTTCTTCTTCGTCTGAAGATTAACATACGTCAATCCTCCTATTGCAATAGCAGTGACTACACTAACCCATAAGATTAATTTAAAGCTTAAGCTCTCTTTCCCCTTGAATATCATTTTATCTAACTTGCCTTCTTTCGTAAATGACAATCTTCACACCCTACAGGTCCTCCCATTTCCTTATGGCATCCAAGGCAAAGTCTATGGTAAGCGCCTTTAAGGCCAATACCTGATCCTCTTTTGCTCCCTTTGTAAGTATAAACGTTGATCACTTCATGACAAGTGGCACACTTCACTGGCTCCTGAGTAAAATGATGACATCGCGAACAATCACCCACATAACCCACATGGGCCCCATGGTTGAATTCCACGCCTTCATAACGATTTTTTAAAATCTCAATTTTTATCACATCCAACCCAAAAACTCCGGTTGCAATCACTATAGTTCCCATCATAAAGATAATGAACATCTTCTTCATTTCACACCCCCTTTATTCTTCCTTTTCAATCACGTATACCGGCATTCGATTTATTATCCATCGAAGAATCCATATCTCGGTTAAAACGATAGTAGCAGTCGTCCAAATCTCCATCCAACTAGGGTAGTATCTTTCACTTAATGGCAAATACCATTTATAAGCTATAAAAACATAATTAAATCTGGCTATAAGTATACCCAACATAATCAAGAAGGCTGCAATTCTTATTACTTCAATATTTTCTTGTCTTACCGCTGAAACGAGCATAATAAGTGGTATAAGCCCAAACCCAATAACTTCAACAAGATACCAACCTCCCATTTTTGAAATTATGTACTCCCATCCGTGCACATGAATAAAAACTGAAAACTTTAAAGCCAAATATGCAAATAAAGCGCCTGCACATCCTCTTGCCAAACCGATAAGTATAGAATGATGCTTTTCGTGCACTTCTTCAGGGATTCGATAACTAAATACTCTGTGACTTATGGAACCCTCAAATATAAGCATAGACATTCCCCCAAATATGCTTTGGAGGAAAAAAAGGATCGGTGTAAATTCTGACCACCACAAAGGATGAATTTTCCCTTTAGCCATTAAAGTAAGTGCTCCAATTCCAGATTGATGTAAAGTTGATAATGTAACTCCCAGAATAACAACCGGTATTCTAATCGAATGTAATAGCTTCCTGATCGTTTCAAGGCTTAACCATTCTGCTATTATTGGCGCGAATTCTAAAAATGCACAGATAGTATAAAGCAAGAAATGAAATGCTATTAACCATAGAACCGATTGGAATCCAAATTTATTCCCTATAAACGGATTTAATGCGTTCCACCATCTTCCTAAATCAAGGATTAACGCTCCAGCATAAAAAGAATACGCCAAAAGTCCGGAAAGAACAGCAGCTCTCACAATTGGTTTGTATTTATCGAAGTGCATCACGTAAACCAAGAAAACCATGCAAAAAGCTCCACCAGCCCATGGAATTCCTGTCATTACATCAAAAGCGATCCATAACCCCCATGGAAATTCTTGTGAAAGATTAGTTACTGCTCCAAGTCCTTTAAGGAACCTCAGTATAATTATAATTAATCCTATAAGTATGATAGGAGCTGTTATTACGTTAAAAGGAGTAAAAATCGGTCCCTTTGGTTTAAGTTCGGATAATATAAACTTTATTAAATTCTTCCGCTCATTCATTGCTCCCCTCCTTTTTCGTAAGCTCATACATTGACCACATGGTAACCGGCCATAATATGAAAATTAGATCGACAACATCTATAAATATCTTTTCATATTTGGAATAAGGAGTATTACCTAAATCAGTACGGAAACCGATCTGTTCGAAAGGCACTTTAGAAAGATACATAAAGGAAGTACCTCCCACTTCATTTTCACCGTAAATATGGGGATAGTATCTGTCGGGATCCTTATAAATTCTTGTTTTTGCTTCGTGGAGAAGATCCCTTCTTTTGCCAAATATCAAAGCCTCCTGAGGGCAGGCTTCTACACAAGCGGGAATCATCCCCCTTTTAAAACGATCCCAACAAAGGTCGCATTTTTTCATTTCTGGAACGGCCTTTTCATATTCAAATTTGGGTATATCAAAAGGACAAACATACATGCAGAACCTACAACCCATACAGTTTTTGTCCCAAGTGACATGACCGTACACTTGTTTTTTAAAAGCCTTAACCAAACAAGCGGTCACACAAGCGGGTTGATTACAATGCATGCATTGGGTTTTGACAAAAACCTCTCCCTTTTCCGTCTCAAAACGATTTACCACAGTAAGTTGCTGAGTAGTAGGCTTCCTTCTGGTATTAAACACGCTGGTATCCTCTATATCGGGAACGGGAAGACCGTGACTTTCAGCACAAGCCGCTTCACAAGCCCTACACCCTATACACCTGGTCGTATCCACCAGAATCCCCATAAACTCCGGGGACTCCCCTTCTTCCCTTCTTCCGAAAATTTGGGCCTTCCCCAAAAGAGGACGAAAAGCTATACCCGTTAACCCTATCCCTAAAGCCTTTAAAAAGTCTCTACGCTTCATCTTTCCCCCCTTCCCCTACGCCTTAAGTTTAAATACAAGTGAAAATTTACACAATCTTTTCCCCAAAATAAAGCCCTCGGCCTTAAAGGTCGAGGGCTTTATTTTCACTTTATCCTTCCGGAATCAAGAATTCCCTGGCTATTTGGTCCCAGTTCTCGGGGTCTATCATCCGCACGAATCCGCTAACCGGGAGACCACCGTCTTGATACATAAGCCCAAGCTCTCCTCCAAGTCTCTCCCTTAACCTATCCAGGGTCCCTTGGATCCATCCCTTGAGGGTCTCGCCCTTAAGGAGGTTACGAAGGTCAACCCTTAAATTCTCGGGCTTAATCTTCAAAAGCCATCCCTCCCCATAGGGATCATTAAGGATCAAGCTTGGGTCCTCAAGGACCTTCTTATTTATGGCCACAACCTCGCCGGTCACCGGAGAGAGCATCTCTATGGCCTTACCCTGGATCCTCATCCTCCAACCTACGTCCCCCTGTCTGACCTTGGTGCCCGTAAGGGGGAGTTCGATCGAATCGGGCCTTCCCAAAAGCCTCTGGGCGAAGTCGTCAAGCCCAATTCTCACCAACCCATCCTCAAGTTTCGCCCAGCTGTGACCCTGATGGTAATAAAGGGTCTGAGGGAATTGAAACCATCCCGAAAGCGCCTCAATGGCCCTGGACATAAGGACCGATACCCTCCTTGCCGGTCCCATGAGAAGCCTCCAAAAGGGAAAAAGGGTAAGCCAAAAGCCCAAGATCAAAAGATACTTGAGACCCTTGGTGGCAAAGAAATCAACCCATCGATACTGATAAAGCTCCATCTCCCACCTCCTTACCTAAGGGTTTACTCTTCGACCTTTTCCCCTCCATCAGCTGCCGTTAGACCGAGCTCACCCGGAACCTCCGCAAGCGCCAAGGCCTTAACCGCAGTGAACCAACCTTCCAAGGTCTTAATCAGCGGATAAATCACCGCAATCCCTAAAAAACCTCCCACCAAGATCCCCAATATAACCCCTAATGCTACCTTTAATCCTAACATCTCCCTCACCTCCTTTCTTTTATCTCCACTCTATTAACTGCAACCATCGTGCCCAAACTTGAAAAAGAACATCCGCTATACTAAAAGGCCTCCGAAGCTTTTAACAATCCCTTTCAAAGGTTCTCGCCGATTCCGTGGTGTGTGTAGAGGATTTCTACAATGAAGTATAATTTTTCAACACAAACCCCTTACAGAAAGCTCTTTTCAAATAACTTGACATTGGGAATTAAGGAAATTAAAATCGAAAAGGAAGTGGGGCTGTAGCTCAGATGGGAGAGCGCGTGAATGGCATTCACGAGGTCACGGGTTCGAATCCCGTCAGCTCCACCAAGGATTTTTAATGGGCGGGCATAGCTCAGGTGGTAGAGCACAAGCTTCCCAAGCTTGGGGTCGCGGGTTCGAGTCCCGTTGCCCGCTCCAAGTAAGGGCGAAGGCACGTAGCTCAGGGGGAGAGCGCTACCTTGACGCGGTAGAGGTCGGCGGTTCAAAGCCGCCCGTGCCTACCATTTTTTAATATGGGATTTGGGATAAAAAGGGGAGGTATTGGGAAAGAAGGTACCTCCCCTTTAGTGTTGAGTGGTTTAGGGAGATGGAGAAGGAGAGGCTTCAAGTATTGAGGCACAGTACGGCTCATGTGATGGCTCAGGCGGTTAAGGAACTTTATCCCCAGGTGCGTTTAGGGATAGGGCCTCCTACGGAGGATGGGTTTTATTATGATTTTGACGGTGATCTAAGCGAGGACGATTTGCCGAGGATCGAAGAAAAGATGAGAGAGATTATAGCGAGAGATATCCCTTTTGTTCGGCAAGAGGTCTCAAAAGAAGAGGCGGAGAGGATTTTTCAAGAGCGAGGGGAGACTTATAAGCTCGAGCTTCTCCAGGACATCCCGGATGATCGGGTGAGCCTTTACTGGCAGGGTTCGTTTGTGGATCTGTGTCGAGGTCCCCATGTGGAATCCACCGGTCAGATAAAGGCCTTTAAGCTTTTAAGCGTAGCGGGCGCTTATTGGCGGGGGGACGAGAGGAACCAAATGTTGAAGCGGATTTATGGAACGGCCTTTTTTAGCGAAGAGGAACTTCAGGCTTATCTTACGCGGCTTGAGGAGGCTAAGAAACGGGATCATAGGAAATTGGGCAAGGAGCTTGAACTTTTCTCATTCCACGAAGAAGTAGGGGCTGGTTTTGTCATTTGGCATCATAAGGGGGTCATCCTGAGGTGGATCTTAGAGGAGTTTGAGAAGAGAGAGCATCTAAAAAGGGGATATCAATTCGTCCTTGGGCCTCAACTCTCGAAATTAGAGCTTTGGAATCAATCCGGTCATTATGAGTTTTACAGGGATCATATGTTCTTCACGGAGATAGAGGGGCAAAAGTATGCCTTAAAACCTATGAATTGTATAGGGCACATCTTGGTTTATAAGAACAGGCATCGAAGTTGGCGGGAATTGCCCCTGAGGTTCTTTGAGCTAGGGCGGGTTCACCGGTTTGAGCGGTCAGGGGTTTTGCATGGGCTTTTGCGCGTGAGGGAGTTCACCCAGGATGATGCCCATATCTTCTGTCGGCCTGATCAGTTAGAAGAGGAGATAAAGGGGGTTTTGCACTTCGTTCAAGAGACCATGGACCTTTTTGGGTTCTCCTATGAGGCGGAACTCAGTACCAAACCTGAAGAGGCCATAGGTACGGAGGAATCTTGGGAGAGGGCCACTGAGGCCTTGCGTCAAGTGTTGGAGAAGGAGGGCATCCCTTACGAGATCAACGAAGGCGAGGGGGCCTTTTATGGTCCCAAAATAGACATCAAGCTTGAGGATGCCCTGGGAAGGAAGTGGCAGTGTGCGACTATTCAATGTGATTTTTCCTTGCCAGAGCGTTTTGATTTGGCTTATATAGCTCCCGATGGCTCTAAGCAGAGACCGGTTATGATCCATCGGGTCATCCTTGGGGCATTAGAGAGGTTCATCGGTATTTTGATAGAACATTACGCTGGGGCTTTTCCCTTATGGCTTGCTCCAGAACAAGTGAGGGTGATAAGTTTGACTTCACGAAACGTACCTTATGGCGAAGCGGTGTTAAAGAAGTTGAGGGAAGTTGGTATTAGAGCAGAAGGGGACTTCCGAAACGAAACTCTTGGTTATAAGATACGTCAAGCGCGCACCGAAAAGGTGCCTTACATGGTGATCGTGGGCGACAAGGAGGAGAAGGAAGGGCTTATAGCGGTGAGAAGCAGGGAAAAAGGGGAATTGGGGACTTTGCGTCTTGAGGCTTTTATAGAAGAGATCTTACCCCAATGCGCAATACCATCTTTAAAAGGAGGTGGTAGGGTATAGAAAAGCAATATAGGGTCAATTGGCAGATTAAGGCCAAACTGGTGAGGGTAATTAGCCCCGAGGGTAAGCAAATGGGGGTTATGCCTTTAAAAGAGGCTTTGATGAAAGCAGAAGAGTACGGGTTGGATTTGGTGGAGGTGGCGCCGAATGTGGATCCTCCGGTCTGTCGGATTATGGATTACGGGAAGTTCAAATATATGGAGGCTAAAAAGGCTCAAGAGGCCAAGAAGAAACAGCAGGCTTCTTCGCAGGTTAAGGAGATTCAGATGAGGCCTTCTACCGATGAACACGATTTGAACATAAAACTGAGAAAGATCAGGGAATTTCTAACGGAGGGGCATAAGACCAAAATAAGGATCATATTCCGAGGCAGGGAACTCGCCCATAAGGAGATAGGAGAGAACCTGATGCAAAGGGTTTTGGAGGAACTCAAAACCGTGGGTAAGCCCGATCATCCTCCAAAATTTGAAGGGCGACAGATAGTGGTGATGATGAGCCCTGTCTCGTCAAAAGGCCACAAGGAGGTAGGAAATGCCCAAGATAAAGACTAACCGTTCAGCTGCGAAAAGGTTCAAAGTTACGGCCTCTGGTAAAATACGCCGCTTCCGAGCAGGGGCAAGCCATTTGATGAGGAAAAAGACCTCTAAACGGAGAAGACATCTCACCAGACCTACTCTGGTCAAAAAGGCCAACCTCAAAAACGTAAAGAGGTTAATTCCCTATGCTTTTTAAGGGTAAAGGAGGAGAAAGATGAGGGTTAAAGGTGGTCCACGAAGAGCGAGGCGTAGAAATAAATTGTTAAAACTCGCCGAAGGTTATTGGGGTAGAAGGGGCAGGGCTTTTAAGATAGCCAAATTAACGGTTCAAAAGGCCCTTCAGTATGCTTATAGGGACCGAAAGGCCAAGAAGAGGGAGTTCAGAAGGCTTTGGATCACTAGGATCAATGCAGCAACCAGGGCCTATGGTTTGAGTTATAGTCGCTTTATGGAAGGGTTGAAAAAGGCCAATATATCCCTTGATCGCAAAATTTTGGCCGATATGGCGATTAGGGATCAAGAGGCCTTTGGGGAACTGGTGAAGATAGCCAAAGCACATGTTAGTGCGTGAATTTGAAGAGAAGTTAAAAAAATTAGAAAGGGAAGCCTTTCAGAGCCTCGAGGAAGTAAAGGACATAGGGGCTTTGGAGGAATTAAGGGTTAAGTTCTTAGGACGTAAAGGAAGGCTCACCTTATTGCTTAGGTCCCTTAAGGATATCCCCATAGAAGAGAGGCCTCGTTTAGGAGATCTCTCTAACCGGATAAAAACGCTTCTGGAGGAGGAGATAGAGCGTAAAAGGCTTCGACTCAAGGAAGAAGAAAAAGCGAGGGCCCTTTGGAAAGAGAGGATAGACGTCACCCTTCCCGGAAGGCCGATCCTTCGGGGAAAGTTGCACGTCCTAACGCAGGTGATGGAAGAGATGATCGATATATTCGTCTCAATGGGTTTTCAAGTCTATGAAGGGCCTGAGGTGGAGTTGGATTATTACAACTTTGAAGCCCTTAATATCCCTCCGGATCATCCAGCACGGGAGATGAACGATACGTTTTACTTTTCTCAAGGGGTACTGCTTCGAACCCATACTTCTCCCATGCAGATCCGAGTCATGGAAAAAGAGAAGCCTCCAGTTCAGATGATCTCGCCTGGACCAGTTTATAGAAGGGATGCCGATATCTCTCATAGCCCCATGTTTCATCAGATCGAAGGATTATGGGTTGATAAGGAGGTGACCTTTGCTCATCTGAAAGGGACCCTGGCTTATTTCGTCAAGGAGTTTTTCGGGAAAGACATCAGGATGCGCTTCAGGCCGAGTTATTTCCCCTTTACAGAACCGAGCGCGGAAGTGGACATAAGCTGTGTGCTCTGTAAAGGTTCGGGTTGTCCTACCTGTAAGAACACAGGTTGGATAGAGATCCTGGGATGTGGGATGGTTAGGCCGGAGGTCTTTCAAGTTGTAAATTACGATTTTTCCCAGTGGCGGGGCTATGCCTTTGGGATGGGGGTCGAGAGGATAGCCATGATTAGGCATGGGATAAACGACATTAGGTTGTTTTTCCAAAATGACCTGAGATTTCTCGATCAGTTTTAAAATGGAAGAAGGTGATGAAAGTCCCTATTTCTTGGCTTAGGGAATTCGTGGAGGTGGAAGAAGATCCCTATAAACTGGGTGAGATCCTTACCCTTGGGGGTATTGAGGTAGAGGAGGTTCAAGAGGTCGGTCCTTCCTTTAAGGGCGTAATAATAGGGAAGGTCTTAAGGGTATGGGACCATCCTAATGCCACCAAGCTCAAACTCTGTGAGGTCATAGACGGTGAAAGGTCCTTTAGGGTGGTGTGTGGGGCTCCTAATCTTCAAGAAGGACAAAAGGTCGCTTTCGCCCCTCCCGGAGCCCTTTTGCCCAAGATGCAGATTGAGCCAAGGAAGATAAGGGGTGAGCTTTCGGAGGGTATGATCTGTTCGGAGGCCGAGTTGGAGCTTTCGGAGGACTCAAGCGGTATAATGGTCCTTTCCGAGGAGGCGCCATTGGGAGGCGATTTGGCCGAGTATTTGGGGTTAAAGGATTATATATTGGAGGTTTCTCCTACCCCTAATCGAGGGGATTGTCTTAGCGTATTTGGGATAGCCAGGGAGATAGCGGCTTTAAAGGGGCTCCCCCTTAAAGGGCCAACCATTGACCTTAAAGAAGAAGATGTGGACGTAAAGGAGTTTATAAAGGTCGAGATAGAGGCTCCCGAGCATTGCCCGCGTTATACAGCCAGGTATTTATTCGAGGTTAAGGTCGGTCCCTCTCCTTTATGGATGAGGTTGAGGCTTTCAAGGTGTGGGATGAGGCCGATTAACAATGTGGTTGATATAACCAATTACGTGATGCTTGAACTCGGCCAGCCATTACACGCCTTCGATTACGATAAGCTCAGGGGGAAAAAAATCGTAGTGAAGCTGGCTAAGGATGGGGACCGTTTTACCACCCTTGATGGAAAGCAACGGGTTTTAGATGGCCAAACCCTCATGATATGCGATGCGGAAGGACCTGTGGCCATTGGGGGGATAATGGGGGGGTTGGAATCGGAGATAGAGGAAGGGACAAAACGGGTGCTTTTGGAAAGCGCCTACTTTTCGCCCGAATCCATAAGGAGAAGCGTTTGCTTTTTGAACCTCAATACCGAGGCTTCTTTGAGGTTCTCCAGGGGGGTTGATCCCGAGCTCTCTCCCCTTGCTTCGGCAAGGGCTGCGAGCTTAATGACAAAATACGCAGGGGCTAAGTTAGCTAAAGGGATTGTGGACGTTTATGTGAAGCCTTTATCTCGGGACCGGATCTTGCTGGATCTAAGTTGGGCCGAAGATTTTTTGGGCCTAAAGGTTTCGGAGGAGGAGTTTTTGAATTACCTTAAACGCTTAGGAATGGAGGTCCAAAAAACATCCGAAAGGAAGTTTTACGTCATTCCCCCCTCCTTTCGGTTTGATTTGAAACGGGAAGTGGATATAGCCGAAGAGATAGCTCGGCTCAAAGGTTATGAAAGTATCCCTGAGACTTTACCCCGACTTCTACCGCTTCCTAAGGAATCCAAGTCCAGGGATTTGGAAAAGAGGCTAAAAGAGATAATGGTGGGGTTTGGCTTCTATGAGGTTATCACTTACAGTTTTATTTCTCCCCGATCTCTTCAAACTTTCGGTTTTTCTCGGTTTTTAAAACTTTTGAACCCCCTTTCCGAAGAGATGTCCCTGATGAGGCCGAGTCTCATCCCGGGGCTTGTGGAAGTGGCCCGGTTTAACGCTAATCGGGGAATAAAGGACCTTCGGATCTTTGAGTTGAGAAAAGTTTTCCTACCTCAAGACGAGAAGCTGCCAAAAGAGGAGAAAAGGTTGGGGGTCCTCCTGATGGGTGAGTTTTATCCCTCATGGTGGCAGAAAAAAGGGGAGAAGGGGGATTTCTTCATCTTAAAGGGATGTTTGGAAGGGATATTTAAAGAACTGGGGGTCCTGGAGAAGGTGAGCTTTGCGCCCGTTCAGCTTCCTTACCTTCACCCATTCCAAGGGGCCCAAGTGGAATTGGAAGGTACAAAGATTGGGGTATTGGGAAGGCTTAATCCGGATTTGGAGGACCTTTTGGAATTAAAAGAAGTTTATATCGCCGAGCTTTCGCTGGAGATGCTTTTTGGAACACTTAAGGAAGTAAAGACCTTTAAACCTCTACCCAAGTTTCCCGGTACATTTCGCGATATTAGTGTAATTGTAGAAGAGGAGGTGCTTGTTCAGGAGTTATTAGAAGTCCTGAAAACAAGCGATCTCCCGCATCTTGAGGGGATGGAGATAATAGACTGTTATACGGGTCCTCCCCTTCCTACGGGGAAGAAAAACCTTACAGTAAGGCTATTTCTGCGAGTGCCTGAAAGGACCATAACCGATGATGAAGCGGATTTGGTCTTAAAAAAGGCGATCGAAGCCATTAAAAAAGCCGGATGGTCTATAAGGGAATGAAGATCTAAAAATGATAAAAATCGATTTAGTCGAGAGAGTTTATGAAAAAACAGGGTTTTCGAAAAAAGAAGCATCGAAAGCGGTCATGGCTTTCTTTGAACTGATAAAAGAAAGCCTTGAGAAAGGGGAAGAGGTCAAATTACCGGGGTTTGGTTCCTTCAAAGTCATAACAAAAAAAGCGATTAAGACTCTAAATCCAAAAACGAGCACCGAGATCCGGATAAGTCCAAAGAGAACCGTAATTTTCAAACCGAGCTATATTTTGAGACAATCGATAAACAGGTGAAAAAACAGAGGTTTTTTTACCGCATCGGAGAAGTTAGCCGTATCTTAGGGGTCAAACCCCACGTGATAAGATACTGGGAACAAGAATTTCAACTCAAACCCCAAAGAAAACAAGGTTCCCATAGGCGTTATACCCTTGAGGAGATAAAAAGATTAGAATGGATAAAAAGCTTACTTTATGAACAAGGTTATACCATAGCTGGAGCTAAGAAAAAAATAGAATCCCTTTCCGCTGATCAAAGCGATTACAGAGCTTTAATAAAAAAGATCCTTGAGGAACTTTGTGAAATAAAACACATTTTAGAAACCTCTTGACAAAAAACCATTTTTGTATACGATTTTTATTTGGTGATTAAAAATAACTTTTAAAAGGAGGTGGGGAGATGGGCGAAGTGGATTTGATGTTTCCCTTTTGGGTATGGTTAGCAGTTGCTATAGGGACAAGTGTGATGAGTCTTGTGGGAACCTGGGTTGTTATCAAAAAGTCACGCCTTCTTAAATAAAGCATAAGGAGGTGGAAGATGCAGTTTTTAGAAGTCCCAAAACCAACGGTTGCTTCCGGTGTATGGGGTGCCATCGCGGTGGCTTTGATGTTGCTTTTTTCGTTATGGTTTGGATTAATGGGCAGAAGGAGGTGGGCCACTTTTGATGAATACATGGTCGGACAAAGGACCATGGGCCCCATTGTCACTGGAGCGGCTGTTGCGGCGGCTTATTTAAGCGGTTGGGCCTTTTGTGGGAGTGCAGGTATAACTTATACCTTTGGTTGGGCAGGGATGTGGTTTGCCGGGGTATGGACGCTTGTTGGTATTATGCCCTGTGTGTGGTTTACGGCCTTAAGGACCAGGGAGCTATCGGCGGCTTTCGGAGCCACCACTTTGCCCGAGCTTTTAGGCAGGCGATTTGATAGTAAGCTCCTTCAGACGGTCATAAGCATAGTGATGCTCATTTTCCTTTTCATGTATTCCATAGGTCAGCTTAAAGCAGCAGGTGGGGTGTGGTATGTGGCTACTGGATGGTCACCCCTTGCCTGTTTGTTGGTCGCGGTGTTGGTAACTTGGGTTTACATGGCTTTAGGAGGATATACCTCCTCCCAATGGGCTATGGGATTTCAAGGAGCAGTTATAGGAGCGGTCGGTTTGATTATGGGGATATTAGCCATCGTAAAAATAGGCGGTCCTATAGGTTTAAACCAAAAGCTTGTCGCTGAAAACCCAGTTTTAATTAAGTTGATCAGGCCAGATTTGCCTAAAGTCGGACCGACCCAGCTCTTCTCAAGCCTTGTGGGCGTTTTGGCTTGTGCGGTTTTGTTCTTCACCATGGCCATAGGTTTCCCTCACAATGTGAGCCGTTTCCTCGGCATGAAGGAGCTCACCAAGAGGGACTATGCCATCATGTGCTTTTTCGTTTGGCTTATAGCAGGAGTACCCATAATGATGGATTGCGCGTGGAACGGGCTCGTTTCGAGAGCCTTGTATGGTCCTCAACTTCTCAAGATCGAGCCTTGGAAGGCGGATTTGGCTAACCCCATGGTCGCTTGGGCGGTGGGCGGAATTCCGCTTCTGGCAGCTTATGTGGCCGGTCTTTTTGCCGCAGCCCTCTCCACGCTTGCGGCAATGGTCTTCATAATGGCTGGAAATGTCACAAGAGACCTGATAAAGCTCTGGCGTCCTCAGACCTCCGATAAAACGCTCATTTGGTTACTCAGGATCCTGTTGGGCGTATTCCTCTTCTTCCCCTTCCTCTACACCTTCTACAAGCCTCCCGCCCTTTTGGCCCTTTTCATGGGACAGGCCGCTATGGCTTTGGGTGGGATCTTCTTCTTCGTGACCGCTATTTCCTATTATTGGAAAAGGGCCACCAAATGGGGAGCCATTGCCGCTTGCATTTATGGGACGGTGATGACCCTCTGGGGGGCTTTCCAAATAGCCCAAAAAAAGCTGGGAATGGGAAGCCTTTTGTGGATAGTAGTGATAGGATGCGGAATTTGCTACTTCTTGGTGAGTTTACTCACTCGCCCACCTCGTGAGGAAGTGTTAAATAAGGCTTTCCCTCAAAAATAAAACTCTAAAAGCTAAAAAGAGGGACAAGGGGGTTAATCTCCTTGTCCCTCCAATTCTCTCAAAAATTCATCTGAAGAAAGGATTCTTAAAAGAGGCCAGAGAGCAAAATTTCGATAAAGCTCTAAGGTTTTTTCATGGACTTCTCTTTTATGAGCAGCACAACAATCCTCAAGCCAAATGACAAAGAAATCATGACATAACGCATCCATTACAGTCATCAAAACACAAACGTTTGTAGTGATTCCCCCTACAGCCACTGTATCAACGCCTAAAGTACGAAGCGTTTGATCAAGATCAGTTTTAAAAAAAGCGCTGAATCTTCTTTTAGGCAAATAAATATCTGTATCAAAAATTTCAATTTTTTCAGTTACCATCGAACCTTCTGTTCCTCTCAAAGAATGTGGCTTCATTTTGCCTTTGAATATAAAATCTTGTGGTAAGAAAGAATCACAAGCAAATATTACTGGTATTTTTCTTTTTCTAACTTCTCGCAAAAGCCTATTTATATTGGGAATAATTAATTCAGCTTCTTTAGCAATGGGGAATTTTGGATTTAAATTATCTTTTACCATATCTACTATAATGACAGCTGGTCTCATTTTTGAGACTCATTTCACTTTTTCTATGTCTTCCTGTCTTCCCAATACGTAAAGAATATCGCTATCCTTAATTACAAAATTTGCTCCTGGATTAATTATAAATTTTTCTGGGACAAGTTGTCTTACGGCTAAGACGTTTATTCCATAACGTGAACGCAATTGGAGTTCGCCCAAAGTTTTGCCGATGAAATTCTTAGGGGGCGCCAGTTCGACAATGGAGTATTCAGGGGTCAAAGGAAGGTAATCCATTATATTTGGAAGGGTAAGGGCTTGGGCGAGTCTCAATGCGGTGTCCCTTTCCGGAAAGATAATGTCGGTGGCCCCGATCTTCTCCAAAATTCTTCTATGATCTTCGTTGGCTATCTTGACTATGATCTTTTTACATTTTAAGTCCCTAAGATAAAGGGTAACCAAAACGCTTGCTCCCAGATCTCGTCCCAGGCTCACGATCACGGCATCCATTTTGTCCACACCAAGTTCTTCTAAAACTTTCTTTTGGGTGGCATCGGCGACAACGGCTTGGGTCGTGTATTTCCCTATGGCCTGGACCCGTTCTTTTTCCTTATCGATGGCTATCACCTCATGCCCTTCTTCAGCTAAGGCGCGGGCCAAGGTGGCTCCGAAGTTTCCTAAGCCAATCACAGCAAACTTCATTTTTATCCTACCATTACGTCCTCTTCGGCATATTTAAATAAAGGTTTCTCCCGACTTATTATAAGAGCATAACTCATAGTTAAGAACCCAAGACGTCCCACAAGCATGGTGATGATTATAATAATTTTACCCATATCGTTCAAATAAGGGGTAATACCAGTAGAAAGCCCGACGGTCCCAAAAGCTGAAACGACCTCAAAAAGAATAGCGTGAAAAGACCCCTTATCCGAAGGAACCACTTGAAAGGTTAAACACAGGAAGAAGATAAAAGAGACGAATAAGAATGAACCGATCACAAGCGAGACGGCCCTTGAGACAGTCTCAGGAGGAAGGACCCTTTTGAAAAGTATGACCTCTTCCCTTCCCTTTAGCCGATTGTAAAGAAGTGATATAAGTACCGCAAAAGTGACCGTCTTTATTCCTCCACCACAAGAACCCGGAGAAGCTCCGATAAACATCAAGGCTATCAACAAAAATAAAGCGGCCTCGTTCAATTTCCCTATGTCCACCGTGTTCAAACCACACGTCCTACTACTTATAGAATGGAAAAATCCTACAAGTATTTTGTTTTTCAAAGGCATCGAGGCAAAGTTCGGATCACCTAATAATATAAATGTTAAAAGAGAGCCACCGATCAAAATTAAAAATAACGTAGTTATTACAGCTACTTTTGAATGTAAGGAAAGTCTAGTATTCTTTATTAAGGTTTCTTTAAAATCCATTATTACGATAAAACCTATTCCTCCTAAAACAATAATCGTCATTATAATCAAATTTATTTTGACATCACCTTGAAATTGGATTAAATTATCAGAAAAAATTGAAAAGCCACAGTTAGTAAATGCAGAAATACAGTGATATAAAGCTACATAAATAGCTTTTTTGAAAGGGAAATATTTGCTCCAGCAAAAAGTGAGGAAAATAGTACCTATGGATTGTATTATTAAAACTATTAAAATTACTTGTTTTGCTAAATAAAAAACATCTCTAAAAGGTTTATAGCTTAAAGTTGATTCAAGGGTTAATTTTGATTTTAATGAGATACCAATTCCAAGTATTTGCGAGAAAAAGACTGAAAAGGTCATTATTCCTATGCCACCGAGTTCCATAACTGCTAAAGTTACAATTTGTCCGAAATATGTGAACGTTTTTCCTATATCTACCACACTAAGACCTGTAACACAGCTGGCCGAAGTAATAGTAAAAATAGCATCTATTAATCTTATAGGTTTTTTTGTAGAAATTGGTAACATTAGTAATGAAGTTCCTATGGTGATTAATATGAGCCAGCTTAATAAAAGCATTCTTTGGGGGGTTAGCAATTTGTAATAAAGCTTCTTCATCCTTTCATGTCAAAAAGATCGACTAGAATATAACATATCATTTTGAGGGAAGGAGATGCAACATCTACATGGCGGTTTATTCGTGCCTTAAAGCCTCGATGGGATTGAGATGGGCGGCCTTTCGAGCCGGGAAGAAGCCGAAGAAGACCCCGATGGCGAAAGAGACCCCAAAAGCCAAAATGGTTATCTCGGGACGAAAGACGAAGGGGAGAAGAAGGAGTTTACACAAAAGAAGGGAGGTCCCTAAGGCTACCCCAAGTCCTATAAGTCCACCCAAGGTGGAGAGAATGATGGCCTCCATCAAAAACTGGCGTATTATATCCCCTTGAGTGGCTCCCAGAGCTAACCTTAAGCCAATCTCTCTGGTGCGTTCAGTAATGGAAACGAGCATGATATTCATTATTCCGATTCCACCCACTAAAAGGCTAACGGCGGCTACTGCTCCTAAAAAGAGGGTCAAGGTCCTTGTGGTTCCGGAAAAGGCTTCGAGCAATTCCCGGGCATCCCTTACCTCGAAATTATCAAGCTCATTGGGCCCGAGTTTTCTTTGCTCTCTTAAGATTTCTCGGATTTGTTCCTTTACCCTATCAATAGAAACTCCTTCTTCCACTGAGAGGTATATCAAATTTACGTCATCGTTTCCGGCTATTCTCCTTTGGAAGGTCTTAAGTGGAACAATAACCGTATCATCGGCATCGAAGCCGAAACTTATCCCCTTTCCCTTCAATACCCCTATTACTCGAAAGGGTACGCTTTTAATTCTAATCACGTTTCCAATTGGATCCTCGTGGCCGAAAAGCTGACTTTTGACGGTTTGTCCTATCAAACAGACTGCTTCCCCTCGTTTTTCCTCATTCACGTCAAAGGCTCTACCGCTTTCAAGTTCCCAATTCCGAACCTGAAGAAAAGAAGAATGCGTGCCTGTACAGATCGTGGCCCAGTTTTTGTTGCCATAAACCACTTGTACGGTTTTTGAAGAAGCCGGAGCTATACTTCTTATCCCCATGACCTGTCTTTGGAGGAGCTGTACATCTCTCAGCTTAAAAGGTGGGGCTTCTTCTCTCACTCCCCCGTGTCGAAATTGCCCTGGCCTTATGGTGAGAAGGTTTGTTCCCATCTTGGAGATTTCCCTTTGAACTTTGAGAGTAGCGCCACTTCCGATTGTCACCATGGTTATTACCGAGGCGACTCCTATTACTATTCCCAAGCAAGTGAGGATCGACCTTAAAGGGGTGCGAGCTATCTCTCTTAGGGCTATTTTAAGGATCTCACGCCACATGTTCTTCCTTTATGATCTTACCATCAGAAAGTACTATTCTTCTTTTAGCATACCGAGCGATATCCTCTTCGTGGGTCACCAATATTATGGTGACTCCTCTCTCCTGATTAAGGCGCGAGAAAAGATCCATTATCTCGTGACTGCTTTTAGAATCCAAATTCCCCGTAGGTTCATCGGCCAAAAGCAACAAGGGTTCAGTTACCATCGCCCTTGCGATTGCAACCCTCTGCTGTTCCCCTCCCGAGAGTTCTGAAGGACGGTGATGTATCCGGTCCTTTAAACCCACAATTTCAAGCATCCGAAGGGCCTTATCCCTTCTTATCGGTTTCGGTAATCGATGATAAATAAGAGGCAATTCCACGTTTTCTAAAGCCGAAGCCCGTTCCAAAAGGTTAAAGCTTTGGAAGACAAAACCTATGAAATAACGCCTCAGAAGGGCCCTCTGATCAGGTGATAAACTCGTCACCGGGAGGTTTTGGAAAAGGTACTCACCAGAAGAAGGCAAATCTAAACAGCCCAATATGTTCATACAGGTGGATTTGCCTGAACCACTTGCTCCCATAATTGCCACGAATTCGCCTTGTTTTACTTTTAGACTTATACCCCTTAAGGCATGAACGGCATTAGGACCTTTTCCGTAGATTTTCGTCACCTCTTTCAGTTCGACTAAAATTTGATCCTTCATTTTTCTTCCATTCCTATGACCACTTCCATCCCTGGCTTTAAAACATCCGATACGACCTGAGTGAATTGGCCGTCACTTGGCCCGGTTTTAACCGGTATGGGGATGGGTTTCCCTTCCTTTAAGATCCAGACCTTTTTTTCCAATGGAGGGATTTGGGGCATTCTTCTCGGGAAAGCCGGCATGAAAAGCGAAAGGAACCCTCTCTTTTCCTTTTTGTATATCCTGGTAGGATCAAACCTAAGGGCTTGGTTGGGGACAAGTAAGACATCTTTCAATTCCTTAACGATGATCTCAGCCGTTGCTGTCATGCCTGGTCTTAAAAGGAGTTCCGGGTTGGGAACCTCCAAAACGACCTCATAGGTCACTACCCCTTGGGACGTTTTAGGATAAAAGCGGACCTCTTTCACCTTGGCCTCGAATTCCCTTTCCGGATATGCGTCAACGGTAAATTTGGCCTTTTGACCTACCTGGACTTGGGCGATATCGGCCTCATCTACATCCAATATCAACTCCATTTGCCTCAAGTTCTCGGCCAAGGTAAATAAAGTGGGGCTTTGAAGCGAAGAAACTATAGTTTGGCCCACTTCTACGTGCCTCGCTAAAACTATCCCGTCAATAGGTGACTTAATGATCGCCTTTTGAAGGTCGGATTCTTTAAGCTTTATTAAGGCCTTGGCCTCTTCGACAAGGGCTTGAGACCTTAAGAGTTCCGCCTGAAGTTGTTGAACTTCGGCTCTTTGCATCTCTATTTCCAGTTGCGAAGGCGTTTGCCCTCCTGAACGTTCATAAGCTTCGAGCATCCTCTTGAGTTTTCCTTCGGCCAAAGCCAACTCCGCCTGGACTTTTTGAAGATTGGCCTTTTGGGCTTCCAACTGGGCTTGTGCTTGTAAAAGGTCTGATTCAATCCGAGTAGTATCAAGACGAGCCAATACCTGTCCTTTCTTTACTTTATAGTTGTAATCCACTTCGATCGAACGGATGGTACCGGAAATTTCACTCCCTACCTCCACTTGGTTAAGGGGCTTTAAAGTACCTGTCGCGTTAACCTTTACCACTAAATCACCTTTTGATACCTTACCGGTTCGGTAAATGACTTTTGGTTGAGAGGTCTTAAGGATCAAGGTCAAGACTACCAAAATAAGGATCAAAATTGCGATTCCCCTTATCAATTTTTTGGTTAAGGATTTTTTGGAAATAGTGAGGATCTTTTCAAGACTCGTTTTTTCTTCCATCTTTTTCCTCCAAAAGGCCTAAGCCTCCTCCAAGGGCCTTGTAAAGGGATACGTAAGAAATACCTAATTCACCCTTCTTTTCCAAAAGTTCCATTTGTAAGTCATAGAGGTTCTTTTTGGCCTCGATTAAGGTGAGCTTGTCAATAAGACCGCTTTCATAAAGGCTTTTCTCCATTTCGAAGATTTTTTCCGCCGATTTTAAAGACTCTTGGATCAGTTCTAAATTTTTTGAGTTTGTCTCGATCATAAAAAGTGCCTCTTGTACTTCCTTGAGGGCTTGTAAAAGCGTTTTTTCGTAACGGGCAAGTGCTCCTTGAAATTGAGCTTCTTGGGCTTCGATTTCCCATTTGAGGCTACCTGCGTCAAAAAGTAACTTGCTTAAAGATGCACCTATCTGAAGCGTCAATTTAGGGGAAGTGAGAAGATCACCTAAAGTAAGGCCTCCCAAACTTATAGTGCTTAACAGTTTAAAGGCGGGTAAACCCTCAAGTCTTTTAGCTTTTAAATAGCTCTCTTCCTTGAGGATCTCTTTTTGAGCCCGCCTAAGGTCGGGCCTTAACTTTAGGACCTCCAAGGGAGTGGTTAACATCACCTCCTTAGGGGGGAGGGGGATGGGTTTAAAGGCTTCCAATTTGTCCTCGAGGCTTTGAGGGGGTTTGCCCAAAAGAACGCAGAGGGCATTTTTAATTGTTTTAATTTCCTTTTTCAACGATTCCCTTTGTTCATAAATTGAGCTTAAGGCTTGTCTCGCTCTTTCCAGTTCTTTCGAATCCATAAGGCCTGCCTTATGCCGATAAGAGAGGATTCTTTCGTATTCCTTTTCGCAATCCTCTAATCGTTCATCGATTAATTTAAGTTTTGCTTGTAAGGTCCTCAACTGAAGGTAATTTTTCACCACTTCCCCACTTAAGCTTACTAAGGATTCGTGAAGGTTTTCCTCTTCTATCTGGACTTCAGCTTCTTTAGCTTTTAAAAGGGGGTTTTCTTTTATCAAAAGATCCACTTCCCAGGAGGCGTCAAACCCGATCTCATACAAAGATTCCTCTGAATGATCCACCTTTTTCTCAGTGAAAGAAGCCTTTCCTTGAAGCGTGGGGAAAAGGCGGGCCTTTTCGCTTTTCATCATAGCCCTGGAGGCTCTTATCCTGGCGAAGGCCTCTTGAAGAGAAGGATTTTGAAGGAGGTTTTCCTCTATCAGTTCGTTTAGTTCGGGATCATTAAAAAGCCTCCACCACTTACCGAGTTTTTGGGCGTCTAAAGGGGAGGTGGAGAGTTTGAATTCAAAACTCGAAGGAATAGGCAAAGAAGGGGGTAGAGGAGGTGAGGGTTTCAAAGTCACACAACCCCACAGGGTTAAAAAGGTTAAAGTCAGGAAGAAGCGTTTCATTTTGGTTATTTAGACAAATAAAAGCCCTTTCAGGTTTAAAAATCAAGACAAAAGGTGCAAGGATTTTGGGGTTAAGTTAAAATTTTAAAAAACCACCAGATCTCTTAACAGACTCGGAGGGGAAAGGATGCCTCAAAAAGTGGCAATTGTAAGCATAGAGGAAGAGATGAAGAAATCCTACCTGGAATATGCTATGAGCGTCATAGTGGGTCGGGCTTTGCCCGACGTGCGGGATGGATTGAAGCCTGTTCAGCGACGCATCCTTTACGCCATGTACGAGATGGGGCTTGAACCCAACAAACCCTATCGAAAGAGTGCTAGGATCGTGGGAGAGGTTTTGGGAAAATACCACCCCCATGGGGATGTAGCCGTTTACGAGGCTCTTTCGCGGATGGCTCAGGATTTTACCATGCGATACCCCTTGATAGATGGCCAGGGAAACTTCGGCTCTATAGATGGGGACCCTCCTGCGGCCATGAGGTATACCGAAGCTCGGCTTACTCCCATAGCCTTGGAGATGCTCAAAGATATCGAGAAAAACACCGTGGACTTCATGCCTAATTTTGATGGTTCCGGTGAAGAACCCGTGGTTTTGCCTTCCAGGATCCCCAATTTGCTCATAAATGGGGCCTCCGGTATAGCGGTAGGGATGGCCACTAATATTCCCCCTCATAATTTAACCGAGACCATTAAGGCCTGTTTGGCTTTGTTGGAGAATCCTGACTTGGAACTGGAGGAGATTTTGAAGATCTTACCTGGACCTGACTTCCCTACCGGGGGTATAGTTTATGGCCAAGAGGGTTTACTCAACGCCTATCGTACAGGTAGGGGCATCATCCAAGTTCGGGGAAAGGTGAGGATTGAGAAGGGAAAAGACAGGTATAGATTGGTCATAACCGAGATACCTTATCAAGTTAACAAATCCCAACTGGTGGAGAAGATAGCCGAACTGGGTCAGACGAAAAGGATTGAAGGGATCCTTGAAGTAAGGGATGAGTCCGATAGGGAGGGCTTAAGGGTAGTCGTGGAGGTAAAGAAAGACGAAAACCCTCATCTTCTCCTTAAGCAATTATATAAACTAACTCCCCTTGAGAGTTCCTATGGAATAATACTTCTGGCCTTGGTAAATGGACAACCCATATTGCTCAACCTCAAACAAATGCTTCAACTTTTTCTGGATCACCGAAGGGAGGTGGTAAGACGCCGTTCCGCTTTTGAATTGGAGGAATCGGAAAGAAGAGCCCATATACTGCAGGGATTGTTAAAAGCGCTTGACCTGATAGACCAGATCATAACCCTCATAAAGAGTTCCGAAAGCCCTAAAGAGGCTAAGGAAGGCTTGATCTCCAAATTTGGCTTCAGCGAGCCTCAGGCTCAGGCCATATTGGATATGAGACTTCAAAGGTTAACGGGCCTGGAAAGGGATAAGATCCAAGAGGAGTTTGAAGAAATAAGCCGCAAAATTCTGAGACTTAAGGAGATATTGGGATCGGAGAAGAAACTGGACGAAGTGGTTGCCCAAGAGCTAAAGGAAATACTCGAGCTTTACGGCGATTCGCGTCGTACGGAGATACAGGCCGCTTTGCCCCTTTCCGAAGAGGAGGTTATAGAAGAAAAAGAGGCGGTGGTGATTCTCACCTCATCCGGATACATAAAGAGGGTCTCCGTTGATGAGTACCGAAAACAAACACTCGGCGGAAGAGGGAAAACCAGCATAACCTTGAAAGAAGGGGATTTTGTGAGACAGATCCTAGTTTGTAATACCGCTGATAACCTGCTGTTCTTCACCGATAAGGGACGGGCCTATGGGTTAAAAGTTTCAGAAGTTCCCCTTTTACCCATTTCGGTAAAGGGTAAGCCTATAACGACATTGCTTAAACTCGGGGAAGAAAATATATCCTCCGTTATATCCGTTAAGGATTTTTCCAAGGGAGAAGCGCTATTCGTTACCAAATGGGGCATGGTCAAAAAGACCCCACTCTCGGAGTTCAAAAGTGTACGTTACGGGGGGAGTTTGGCCATTTCGTTGAAAGAAGGTGACCAATTAATCGGGGTCGAGTTGATAAGCGCCGAAACACAGGTTTTAATAGGTACCAAACTCGGCAAGGGTATTTTAATCGAATCAGATGAAATAAGGCCCATGGGCAAACAGGCTCAAGGGGTAAAGGGGGTTAAATTATCGCAAGGCGATGAGGTGATAGGGGTCATTCCGATAGGTGAAAAAGGGTACTTATTTTTGGTTACTGAGAGAGGTTATGGAAAGCTGATCAGCCGAGAAGAAATATCGACTCAGAAAAGAGGGGGAAAAGGCGTGATCCTCCTCAAGGTCACTTCCCAAAGCGGTCCCTTGGTGGGTATACTTTTTTTGAGCGAAAATAGAGAAGAAAACCTTCTTTTGTGCTCTTCGGAGGGAAAGGTACTAAGAATAAGCGCTAAGCAAATTCCCGTTCAGGGACGCTATTCGAGAGGGGTTAAGCTCATGAAATTGAAGGGAGATGAGAGATTGGCAGATATTACCCTTTTAAAATAAATAAAACTTGACAAATAGGAGATGTAAAGGTAAAAATCCCACGGAGGATAAAGAGATGAGTCAGGTATGTGCCATATGCAAAAAAAGACCTATGAGAGGCCACAATGTGAGTCACGCGGGAAATAGGACCAAACGGGTTTTTAATCCCAATTTGCAACGCGTTAAGGCGCTAATTGATGGGCAAGTGAAAAGGATAAGAGTATGCACTAAGTGTCTTAAAGCAGGAAAGATAATTAAACCCACTATTCTTTCTTAATCAAGCCAGTTATATCCACTTTTTAACCCTTTCTACCCTCTTTACCCCTTTTACTTTACGAAGGTGGGAAAGGAGTTTTTCTAACTGTTTTGTGTTAGAGATCTCCACCTCAAAAAAGTTTAAGGCCTCTCCGGTTTTGGTGGTATTGACATAAGCTTTAAGAATATTAATTCCCATCTGGGAGATCGAAGTGCTCAAAGCGGCCAGTAACCCTTTGCGATCCTCGGCTTGGACTTTTATTTTAACTGGAAAAAGAAAACCGTTTTCACCTTTCCATTCCACTTCCACATATCGTTCTGGAGGAATAGAAAGCACATTGGGACAATCAGAAGTATGGATACTAATACCATGACCCCTGGTGATAAATCCCACTACCTCATCTCCGGGCAGAGGGTTACAACACTTAGCGAAATATACTAACAGGTTTTCCATTCCGTTTATTTTTATTAAATTATCTAACTTAATCCTTTTTCTTTCGCTTTTTTTAATAGGAGTTTCTTGAGGCGCTATTTTATCTACTACTTGAGAAACTGTAATTTTGCCAAAACCAATAGCTGCAAATAGGTCGTCAGATGATTTAAAATTAAAAGATTCCAGTAATTTTTTGAATTCTTCTTTTTTTTGGAATTCACTAAGGGAAAGCCCTATCTTTTTAAGTTCTTTTTCGCATAGTTCTTGACCCAATATAATGGCGTGATTTTTTTCTTGCTCCCTTAAGAATTTCAATATTTTTGTTCTGGCCCTGGAAGTTTTTGCGAACTTAAGCCTATCACGATTGGGATGAGCCTTAGGAGAAGTCAGAATTTCAACGATCTCGCCACTTTTAAGCTCATAGTCCAATGGAACTAATTTCCCATTGACTCTTGCACCATAACAATGATTCCCAATATCGGTGTGGATGCTATAAGCGAAATCTATAGGCGTAGCTCCTTTTGGAAGGACCTTGACCTCACCTTTAGGAGTAAAGACATAAACTTCGTCGGGACAAAGGTCTATTTTCAAAATGTGCAGAAATTCCTTGGAATCTTCTAATTCCTGTTGTAATTCTAATATCTGCCTAAGCCAACCGATTTTCTTGACTTCCTCTTCGTCCAATCCTTTTCCGGTCTTATATTTCCAATGAGCGGCTATTCCGTCCTCCGCCACTTTATGCATCTCCCATGTCCTTATCTGCACTTCCATCCTCTCCCCATACGGGCCTATTACCGTAGTGTGCAATGATTGATAAAAATTGGGTTTAGGTAAAGCAATATAGTCCTTAAACCTCCCTGGAACTGGAGTCCACAAAGAATGTACAATACCTAAAGCTTGATAACATTCTTGTTCCGTATTTACAATCACTCGAAAAGCCAGAAGATCATACACTTGCTCAAAATCTATGCCTAATCGTTTCATTTTTTCATAAACGCTATAAGGTTCTTTTATCCTTCCTTGAATTTCAGCCTCGATACCGTTTTCTTTTAAAATTTTTTTTAAGATTTCTTTTACTTCTTCGATGTATTTTTGTTTTTCTTTCTCGAAACGCCGAAGTTTCCTATAAATTTCGTTATATGCTACGGGATCGAGATGCCGAAATGCAAGGTTTTCAAGTTCATTTTTCATCCATTCTATTCCTAAACGATGAGCAAGAGGAGCATAAATCTCAATAGTTTCTTTCGCTATAAGTTTCCTCTTTTCTTCTTCATGATATTCAAGAGTCCTAACATTATGAAGTCTATCAGCAAGTTTGATTAAAATTACTCTGATATCTTTTGCCATAGCCATAATCATTTTTCTATAAGTTTCAGCCTGTGAAACTTTAGGATCAGTGAGGGGTAATTTGCTAATCTTTGTCACTCCATCTACAAGATTCGCTATTTCTTCTCCAAATAATTCCTTTAATTCTCCAAAGGAAGTTAAAGTATCTTCGAGGACATCGTGTAAAAGGCCGGCAGAGACGGTAGGAAGATCCATTCTCAATTTGGCCAATATCATTGCTACTTCCAAGGGATGAATAAGGTATGGTTCTCCGGAAAGGCGAGTTTGCCCTTTGTGAACTTTTGCTGAAAAGACGTAAGCTTTTTCTAATAATGAAAAATCCGCGTTTAGAAGATAGGAGGCTACTTCTTCTTTAATGTCCGTAAAACGGACAAAATTTCTCTTTTTTAAAAATCTCATCTATAAAAATTTACTACCGAAATCCCTCCAAGGTAAGGGCATAAAGGGGTGTGGTTTTTCAAACATCCTAAATCAACTTTTTCCCTTCCCTGAAAGCCATGAGGTTAATCTCCAAAAACCGCTTTGGCACATTTTCCATTATGGTCTCTTCCCAAAGCGACTCTTCAAAATCCAAAAAGTTGCTCAATGCTCCGAGTAATACCACGTTGGCGATCCTTGGATCCCCGAGATTTTTGGCGATCTCGGTAGCTGGAAGGAGATAGACCTTTTCTAAGTTTGACTTTAAGAATTCTTCGATATCTTTAGGGTATTCCATTTCTCCTCTATTTACCGCCGGGGGATAAATCTCCAATGTGTCAGCAATTATAATGGTCTTTGGGCTACACCATTCGATCCATCTCAAGGTTTCTAATTTTTCCGTGGAGAATAGGAAATCCACCTCCCCTTTTGGAATCACCGGAGAATAGACCTTCTCTCCAAATCTCAAATTGCTAACTACTGAGCCGCCTCTTTGGGCCATCCCTTTAACCACCCCTTGCTTCACATCGTATCCCTTTTTAAGGGCTAAATCGGCTAATAAAGCACTTGCCAAAACAACCCCTTGTCCTCCTACTCCACATATCAAAATGTTGGTGTTCTTCCTTCTCATGTTCCTCTCCTCAGTTTAGTTTTATTTTTCTTCTCTCTTTACCTTAAACCCTTTAGGTGGAACCTCCGTATGAGCCTTTATCGCCCCGAACTTACACACTTGATAACACAGCCCGCAACCATTGCATAAAAGGTCGTTAATCCTCGAAATACCCTTCCTCTTTTTGGTTTTTCCATCCTTTGTGGTGTATTCGCCCGCCTTGGAGGAATCCCAATAAATGGCCGGACAACCTAGTTCAAGGCATTGCCGACATCCGGTACATAGGTTTTCATCCACAAAAAGAGGCGGATTGTAGCGCTCTATAGCTCGCCTAAGAAGCGCGCACGGACTGTTTTTGGTGACTATAAAAGAGGGTTCGTTTTTGCCTATTTCTTCCTTTATCACCCTTTCGGTTTCCTCAAGGTCATAAGGGTTTATCTCTCTTATGTTCTCCTCTTTAACCCCTAAGGCTTTGGCAAGTTCCACATAGTTAACGGCAAAGGTCCCCTCTCCCTTAGCAGTGTAACCCGAACCGGGATGTTCTTGGGAACCGGTCATGGCGGTGGTCCAATTGTCCAAAACTATTACCGTTCCGTTGGCTTTATTATAAGTAATGCCCAAAAGGGGCGTGATACCCGCATGAAGGAAGGTGGAGTCACCCAAGACGGCCACCGTCTTGTTCAAAGCCTTTTCTTTTAGCACCTGAACCGCTCCCTCTAACATGCCGATACTTGATCCCATACAAACACAAGTATGAAGGGAACTTAAAGGCGGTAAGGTGGCCAAGGTGTAACACCCGATGTCACCGAAAGTAAAGACCTTAAGTTTTTTGAGAACATAAAACACGCCCCGGTGAGGACAACCGGGACAGAGGTTGGGTGGTCGTTGAGGGATGGGGGAATGATATTTGATAGAAGGCTCATAAGGTTTGCCTTCGATGGCCTCCTTTATGATAGTGGGAGATAGCTCGCCACAGATGGGGATTCGGTCCTTCCCAAGGCTAACCTTTATTCCCATTGCCTTCAGGTTTTCCTCTAAAAACGGATCGAGCTCTTCAATAACCCAAACTTCCTCCACTTGACTCGCGAACTCTTTGATCTTCTTTTCGGGCAATGGCCAAACCATGCCCAATTTCAGAAAGCTATACTGAGGAAAGACCTCTTTCGCATATTGATAAGCAATACCACTGGTGATTATTCCTACTTTTTTATCACCCCATTCGATTCGATTATGTTCAAAACCTTCGGCGAATTCCTTGAGTTTTTTCATCCTCTCCTCTACAAAAATATGCCTCGGTCCGGCAAAGGCGGGTATCATGGTGTACTTTTTCTCATTCGGCTTAAGATCGTAAGTGCGATTGGGTTCTTGTCTTTCTCCAAGCTCCACAACCCCCCGCGTATGTGACACTCGGGTCACAGTCCTCAAAAGGACTGGTGTGTCGAACTGTTCGGATATCTCGAAGGCGAGCTTAGTGAAATCCTTCGCCTCTTGGGCATCGGAGGGTTCAAGCATGGGTACCTTAGCAAAACGGGCATAATGGCGGTTATCCTGTTCGTTCTGGGAACTGTAAAGGGAAGGGTCATCCGCGGTAACGATCACCAGTCCCCCTTCTATCCCCGTATAAGAAAGGGTCATAAGGGGATCAGATGCCACATTCAAACCCACATGCTTCATGGCGGCTAAAGCCCTCGCTCCGGTAAGAGAAGCTCCCGCTGCTGCTAAAACTGCGTCTTTTTCATTAGGTGCCCATTCCGCTTGAACTTCAGGATATTCGATCAGGCTTTCCAAGATTTCGGTACTGGGCGTACCAGGATAGGCAGAAGCGAACACAACCCCCGCTTCCCATGCCCCTCTCGCAATAGCCTCATTTCCTAACAAGACCTTTTTCATCCATCCCTCCCTTACTTAGTAAGATTTTTTCACATTGTCAAACTTCAATTTCGTGAAAAAAATAACATGCTTTGGGAAAGAAAGTCAAGTGAGAGTGATTTAAAGCTTGTGCATATTTATGATTCGTGATAATAGCAAAGAGGATGTTGGGGAGATTGGGGCATAGGTTTGATCCAGTAGTTTATAAATTGGCTCGGGCTTTAAGGCTCAATAGGAACCCAAGTTTTTTGACCTTTGTGGGTTTTGTTTTTAATGGAGTGGCTTCCGTTTTGGTGGCCTTAGGGGATTGGTTTTTAGGAGGTTTGATCGTTCTAATCGGTGGTTTATTCGACATGATGGATGGGGCGGTTGCCAGAGTGGAGGGGAAGAGCAGTGTTTTCGGAGCCTTTTTCGATTCGGTTATGGATCGATTTTCGGATTTTTTGGTTTTTATAGGATTGGCCTATTTTTATTGTCAAAAAGGGGAAAAGGCTTTGTTATTGCTCACGCTTTTCGCCCTTATGGGTAGTATCCTCGTTCCCTTTTGTAGAGCCAGGGCGGAAGTCTTTATACCTTCGTGCAAAATTGGGCTTTTAGAACGTCCCGAAAGGGTTCTCCTTATGGCCTTTGGGTTTATGAGTGGATTAATGCTGGAGATCCTTTTGATCGTTACGGTTTTGAGCTTTTTAACGGTCTTTCAGAGGATTGTGTACACCAAGAGGGCTCTTTCGAAGAAAGAAGGCAATTGAGTTCCTCCATTATCCTTTCTGTCCATTTTTCCGGGGGTATCTTTTCTATTACCTTTCCCTTTTTGAACAAAACGCCGTATTTTTTTCCTGCGGCTATACCGATGTCGGCGTTTTTCGCCTCCCGAGGGCCATTTACGACGCATCCCATAACGGCTACCTTTAAGGGTTCCCGAATAGAGGAAAGCTTGGCCTCCAATTCAGCCACTATTTTCGATAAATCCACTTCGCATCTGCCACAGGTCGGGCAGGAGATGATCTCCACTCCTCTTTTTCTAAGCCCCAAGGCACCGAGGATGTGATAAGCGGCTCTGACTTCCAATACCGGTGAAGCGGTAAGGGAAACCCTTATGGTATCTCCTATGCCCTCATTTAGAAGAATCCCTATCCCCACAGCCGATTTTATGGCTCCACTTAAAGGAGGACCTGCTTCAGTTATCCCCAAATGAAGGGGATAATCGGAGATCTGGCTGAACTTTCGGTAAGCCTCAATGGTCTCCATCACATCAGTGGCCTTAAGTGAGACCTTTATCTCCTGAAAGCCCACCGATTCCGCTATTTCTAAAGCTTCAAGGGCCGAGGCCACAAGGGCCGAGGAAAGTTTATCGTAATTTTGGTACTTCTTGGGCAAAGAACCGGCGTTCACCCCTATACGGATGGCCGTTTTTTTCTCTTTCGCCGCTTCAAATATCTCCTTCATGGCCTTCCGAGAGGGCATTGTCCCTGGGTTGATCCTTAATCCGTCAATGCCCTTTTCTAAAGCCTTTAAAGCCAATTGGGGCACAAAATGCACGTCCCCTATCAAAGGAACCGGAGATTGGCTCCTTATCTCCGGGATCACTTCAACAGCTTCCTCATCCGGTAAGGCAATCCTCATTATTTCGCACCCAGCCTCATAAGCCTCTCGAATTTGTAAAAGAGTTAAGCGGACCTCCTTGGGATGTACCTTGGTCATGGATTGAACCACAATCGGCAATCCTCCCCCTATCGATACAGAACCCACCTTTATGATCCTCGTTTTCTTTGCCGGCATTTTATAGTTTTGAGAATTTTTCCTTAAGCTTTAAGGCCACTAAAGGAGGAACAAAATCATCTACCTTTCCTCCAAGACTTGCAATTTCCTTGATAGTCCGAGAACTTATGAAGAAATAGTCCTTTGCAGTGACCATAAAAATCGTATCAGCTTCAGGGTATAAACTTTTGTTCATCGATGCCATATGATATTCGTATTCAAAATCCGAAGTGGCTCTTAAGCCTCGGATTATAATTTTAACTCCTTTACGTTTCATATATTCTACAAGTAAACCTTCAAAGCTTTCCACTTCAACGCGTGGTTCATTTTTATAAATTTCCCTTATCATTTCTACCCTTTCTTGTGGAGTAAAAAGTGCTTGTTTTTGATAATTAATAGCAACTGCTACTATTATTTTATCAAAAATCCTCAAAGCTCGCTCTATAATATTCATATGTCCATACGTTAAAGGGTCAAAAGAACCAGCATAAACAGCTTTTGTTTCTCCCATCTTAACTCTCCTGTAGTGGCGAATAGTTTTTCTTCACGTATTCTATAGCTTCTTCTCTATTTTTAATAACACCTTCTATTTGGAGTTGCATGATTTCTTTTAATATTTGACCCATATATTTACCGGGTTGAAATCCCATTTGAAGGAGGTCTTTTCCGGTTAAAAGTCTAGGGGGATGGATTATGCTTTCTTTTTCAACAAGCTCCAAAATTTTTCTTGAGAGTTCTAAAAGGAGCTTTTTTTCTTCTTTTTTTTTCTCTTCTGTTTCTGCAATGCTCAATATTAACAAAGGCTTTATATCTTCCCCCATTTCGTGAGCTAATCTTCTTAGACTTTTTTCGGAAAAATTAGTTTTGATCAGTTGTAACGGGCGCATATGGTTTGCGATTATTGAAAGTATACGTTTTTTTATATCGCTTGGGAAGGGATACCTCTCCATTATTTTCTCCGCTTTTATTTTAGAAATGGATTCATGACCGTAAAAATGAACCTTTCCCTTCTCGTCTATGATTTTTGTTTCCGGTTTGCCTAAGTCATGAAATAAGGCGCTCCATCCAATTACGAGTAGATCCTTGGGATCTTGCGAAAAGGGGATGACTTTGTTTTCTTTGGCCAATTTTAGGGCCCAAATTGTGACCCAAACCGAATGTTCAAAGGCGTCGCGAAGGTGATTTTCTCCCTGTTGGAGGTTCCTTAAATTTTCCATTTCGGGGAAAATGACGTCTAAAACATGTAGGTCCGCCATCATTAACAGCGCCTGAGAGACATTTTCGCCTAAGAGGATCTCTTCCATTTCCATCAAAATTCTTTCCGGTGATACCGTTTTTAAAAGTTCCCTTTTTTGAAGAATCTCTTCCTTCAATTCTTCCGATAATTCAAAGTTCAGGGTCGCTTTATATCGGAAAGCCCGTAGCATCCTCAATGGGTCCTCCACAATAGCCCGGCTTGAAAGTAGGACAAGTTTCTTTTCCGAAAGATGCTTAAAGGATTCCGGGTGCGAATAAAACTTCCTATATTGAGGCGAGTAAGCGATGGCGTTTATGGTGAAATCCCGACGGGAGAGGTCTTCCATTATGTCTTTGCCGGAAAGTATTGAGAAATCCAAAACTTTGCCGCCTTTGACGAGACGATAGATTTTTTCTTTTCTACCTAAGGGAAAGTATTTTGTTTCGAAAAAGACTCCCAAACTTCTCAGTAATGGATGGAGGTTCCCTTCTATTATGAAGTCATAATCCCGGTGGGGTCTTCCGAGGATGTGATCCCTTACCGCTCCTCCAACCAGATATAGGCGAACTTTATGTTTTGAGGCCTCTTCGGTCACAAGCCTTACAATGGGGTCAGCAAGGATCCTTCTTTCGGCCTCCTTCAGGTTCATCCCCTTTGAAGATATAACACACCTTGAAAGAAGGATGCAAAAAATGCTTTCATTCACAAAAGAGGAGGGGATGGATGAAGGATCTATTGCTTAAAATTGGAAGAGAACTTGGGCGATTAGGTTTGGTTTCTTCCCATAGCGGAAATCTGAGCGTAAGGACCAAGGAGGGGCTTCTCATAACGCGACATAAAGCCATGTTGGCCTCTTTAAGCGAGGAAGACTTGGTAGAGGCTCCGCTTTTTGGCCGAGTGGAGGGTGCCTCCAGTGAGCTTGAGGTTCATCAGTCCATTTATCTGTATACCGAAGCGAAGGCTGTGCTTCATTGTCATCCTCCCTACGCGGTTTTGCTCTCCCTTTATCTTGATGAGATCAAACCGGTGGATGCCGAAGGGAAACACATCTTAAAAACCGTACCCGTTCTGGAATTTAAAGAAAGTGTGGCTTCAAAAGAAGTGGCTCAAGCTTTACCTCATTTTCTCAAAACCGGAAAGGTCGTCCTGATCCGAGGACACGGAAGTTTCGCCATCGGTGAAGATTTAGAAGAGGCCCTTATGTACACTTCTTCTCTTGAAAGTTCGGCCAAAATCCTTTACCTTGCATTGTTACTCCAAGCCATAGTGGAGAAAACCCCAAAAGGAGGTGTCTTATGAAATTTTTCTTAGATACAGCCAACTTGGACGAGATAAGAAGGGGTTTAGATATGGGACTAGTGGATGGAGTTACCACTAACCCTACCCTTATATCAAAAGAGGGGAGGGACTTCTGGGATCTTTTGAGCGAAATCTGTTCTATAGTCCCGGGACCGGTAAGTGTTGAGGTTACAGCCTGCGATACAAAGGGAATGATCCAAGAAGCCCATGAATTATCCAAATTGGGCAATAATGTGGTTATTAAAATACCTATGACTGAGGAAGGCATAAAAGCAGTAAGACATCTCGAAGAGGAAGGAATAAAGACAAATGTGACTTTAGTATTTTCACCGGTACAAGCTCTTATAGCGGCCAAGGCGGGTGCTTCTTTTGTGAGCCCGTTTATAGGTCGTCTTGACGATATTTCTTCTTATGGAATGCGACTTGTCGAAGATATAATTACTATTTTCTCTAATTATGATGTTTTTACTCAAGTAATAGTAGCTAGTGTTAGGCATCCCATGCATGTACTTGAAGCAGCACTGTTAGGAGCTGATATCGTTACCATGCCTTTTAAGGTTATGGAACAACTCTTTAAGCATCCTTTGACAGATATAGGGTTAGAAAATTTCTTAAAAGATTGGGAAAAAGTTTTAAAAAGAAGAAAAGATTAAGTTTGAGAAGACAAAGCCTTTATATATCTTATTCTCAGCTCCATTAAAGAAGTTTTTAAAAGACCTTCTTCTTCAGGTGTTAAGTTACCTTTGGTTTTTTCACTTAATATTTCTAACAAGTCGATCGTCTGTTTGGCTAAAGCCAAATTTTTTTGATAAGTCCCTGAAACTGGTTCGGGGATCTCCCCAAGGTGTATTAAGCAGGTACTACTTAATGAATAGATAAAGCTTGAAAAAGTTATATTGGGGATCGCTTCTTCCCGGGTTGCTTTTTCTTTTGCTCTTTCACTTTCTTCGTTCTCTTTTTCTTGAGCGAAAAACCTTTTGTCTACTACTTTAAATCCCTTCTTTTCCTCCTGTTTCTCTCCCATTTTTACCCCTCTTTACTTCTGTTTTTGGTCCCTTCGCTCTGGTTTTTTCTTAGTCCTACTTCTAAGGGAGGCCCGAGGATGTAAGCCGGAGGTATCTCCTTGGCCAAAAACATAAGAGGAGCCAATTGGAGAAAACGTACTCCCCTTTTAAAAGCTTCATAAGCATGGATTTTCAGAACCAAAGGTTTGGGATCGCGGCGTTTAGCCATCCTCAATGCCAGATCCTTTGATGGCGTAAGCACGATGTAGTTTTCTTTGGGGGCTATGAGGCCCTTTTATGGAACGTACCTTTTCGTCTTTGATTTCAAACTTCCCCTCCTTATCCGAACGGATGGCTTCTAGAATGTCGCTTTTTTTAACGGATGTCCATTCCTCATTTAAATATCCTTCCTCATCCGGGAATAATCCAAATTCATCTGGCTTATACGCAAGAAGATAATTTAAAACCTTTAAAAGCGCTTCCTGTTTATGTTTTAAGGACATACTTTTAATTAGCCCTTTTTAAATAATCCTGTTTAAAACGAGACAACTCCTCCAAAAATTTGTCTATTTCTTTTATGGCTCTTTGTTTATAATAATAATCCCCTGTAGAGCCATAAAGGTAAAGGTATCGCATTATGTTCTGATAAAAACCGTTAGTATTACGACACCAATGATTTATGGGACAGAAACTACATTGAAAATTGAATTCCACACAGAAGGGCCCCACCATTCGAGCATTTTCCAAAATGGCGGGAAGTTCTTCTTTGCCTTTTTCGAGGAGGTAGTTTCTTATCCTTTTCCACTTTTCGAAGGCGATGTCGAAAAGGTTTTCTCCTTTTTGAGATCTCTCAAGGATCTCTTGAAAGGAGAGAAGACCTTTCGCCACCACCTTCCCCTCCTTCTTCATTGGAGTCCGTGAATAACTTAAGCCTTCAAGGGGTGGTATTCAAGTGTTAAGGGCTATTTTACGACTTGGACGATTTTGTTTTCCTCGTCCACGTAAACGAGGCTCGGTTTATGGGTCTTTACTTCCTCCTCGTCAAACACAGCATAACTGGCGATTATGATGATATCACCCTCTTTTGCCAAATGGGCAGCCGCTCCATTTATTCCAATGATGCCACTGCCTCTTTTTCCCTTTATGGCGTAAGTTTCAAACCTATTTCCATTTGTCACATTATAGACCTGTACCTGTTCGAAAGGAAAAATGGAGGCGGCTTCCATAAGCTCTTCGTCAATAGTGATGCTTCCTTCATAATGGAGGTTAGATTCAGTGACTCGGGCCCTATGGATCTTTGATTTTAACATTATCCTCTGCACTTTCCTCCTCCCTCCTTCCTTTACTCCAATATTATGTTATCGATCAAGCGGGTCTTACCGACCCAGGCGGCGATGGCTAAAAGTGCTCGCTCGATATTCCCTGAAAGAGGCTCCAGTGTTTCGGGATCACATAGCTCCAAATACTGAAGATTAACCAGAGGTTCTCGCTCTATCACCTTTCTTGAGGCTTCCAGAAGTTTTGAAGCATTCCTTTCTCCGTCTTCGAAAAGCCTCTTTGCTTCCATTAAAGCCTTATAAAGCGCCCTTGCGGCTTTTCTTTCCTCCATGTTGAGATAAACATTGCGCGAACTTGCAGCCAAATTATCCTCTTCCCTAACAGTAGGAATGCCCACTACTTCTACGTCCAAATTCAAATCTTCCACCATCCGTTTTATGATGAGATACTGTTGATAATCCTTTAAACCGAATACTGCCACGTGAGGTTTTACGATATTGAAAAGTTTTAACACCACCGTTGCCACTCCGCGAAAATGGTTTGGTCTAAATCTTCCACAAAGATATTTTTGGAGCTCGCTCACTTCCACATAAGTCTGGAAATTCGGAGGGTAGATATCCTCCACCTGAGGATGAAAAACTATGTCAACGCCGACTTCCTCGGCCATTTTTAAATCTCGCTCTAAATCCCTCGGATATCGGTCATAGTCTTCCGAAGGTCCAAATTGAAGGGGATTTACAAAAATACTGACAACCAAAACATCACCCAATCTTTTGGCCTCTCTCATTAAAGTGAGATGTCCCTCGTGAAAATACCCCATTGTAGGGACAAAGGCTATTTTCTTCCCCTCTCTCCTCAGAGCTTCCGAAAGCGATTGCATCTGCTTAGGTTTTTCTATCACTTGCATGTTATTTACATCCTAAATATATGTTCCTCAGTAGGAAAAGCCCCTGTTTTAACTTCTTCTATAAATTCCTTCACTGCTTTCGATATGATGCTTCTTAAGTCCACATATCGCTTTACAAATTTAGGCCTAAAATCGCCCAACATCCCCAATAAATCATGAATCACTAAGACCTGCCCATCACAATAACGGCCAGCTCCTATGCCGATAGTAGGTATAGTTAACGTTTCGGTGATTTCTTTTGCTATTTCTTCAGGAATACATTCCAAAACTATCGCGAAAGCCCCTGCTTCTTCTATAGCCTTAGCATCTTCTAATAGCTTTTCTCTCTGTCTCTGTATTTTATATCCTCCAAACTTATGTATAGATTGAGGTGTGAGGCCTATATGGCCTACCACAGGAATATCAATATCAACAATAGCTTTTACTATGTCCTTAACAGATACACCTCCCTCAATTTTCACTGCCTCAGCACCGCTTTCTTTAATCATCCTTCCGGCATTCCTTTTAGCTTCTTCTATGCTTACTTGATAAGACATAAATGGCATATCAATAACCACTAATGCCCTTTTTACCTTCCTACAAACAGCTTTGGTGTGGTAAATCATCTCCTCCACTGTTACCGGCAAAGTATTGGGATAACCTGAGATTACCGTCCCAACTGAATCGCCTACCAGTATCATATCGATACCACATTCATCTATGATCTCCGCCATGGGAGCATCATAAGCGGTAAGCATCGTTATCTTTTCTCCTCTTTCTTTCATCCTTTGTATTTCAGGCACAGTGATCTTCTTCATGATCTCTTCCTTAATTAAGAATTAGGGGTGTAAGATGAACTTGAAAAAGCTTCCGGAGGGATCCAGAAGGTTTCCGGTCTTTCTCCGTCTTGGTCCCTTTTTACGGATCCAAGCGGTTTGTTCATTCAACTCCTCTTTCGTGTCCTGCCTTAAGGGCTAGGACCGCTTTATAAGGACCTGTAAAATTTTTATATCTTTTTCTCACTCATGTCAATTGAAATTTTTAAAGGACTTCTCTCAACATGCCCTCCAAATTCGCTTCTTCGGATGAATCCGCATAAATAGGCCTTGGGACGTCAGGGAAAAGTTTGAAAATGGCCTTCATCATGGCTTCAGCGTGGGGGCATTCCAATGCGAATTCTCCCATAGAGGCTATGTTTTCGGTTTTATATGAAAAGGACGTTCTATCAATTGCTTTTCCGGATTTTTAGGATCAGGCCTTGTTTCTAAGAGTTACTTTTATGTTGAGAAACTCTGCGGTTTGTGAGGGGGGTTAAATCCCGGAAAGCATGTTTTTATTGACATTGGAAGGAGGAAGGGCTATAAAGGTTAAACCATGGCCAAAGAAGAACCTACAATCAAGACCTTTGAGGTTTTTAGGGAGAAGCTTGAAAAATTCGTACAGAAAATTTTCGCCCATAAGAAGTGGGTTATTTTGGGGGTTTTAATAGGCATAGGGGTAGGGGGGGCTTTTTACGCTTACACTCGGATCACTCTCAAGAGGGAGGAGGTAGCTTCTTTTGAACTTTTTAAGGCCTTAAATGCGAATGATGCCAAGGAAAGGTTAAAGATACTCAATGCTCTCATCGATAAGTTCCCTTCCACCCGATCCGCTATCCTTGGGCGTTATCTCCGGGCGAAGGGATTTATCGAAGAGGAAAAATGGGATGAGGCGGAGAAGGACCTTTTACAAGTGATAAAAAAAGCCCCAAAGCCACTCAAGGCCGGAGCCTTATGTCTTTTGGGTGATGTGCTTCTCAAAAAAAATAATCCTGAGGAAGCGCTTCAAAAGTTCAGATTGTGTCAAAAAGAAGGAAGCGGATGGATTGAGAGTTACGCCTTATTTAAAGAAGCCACCGTGCTCGATCAAATGGGGAAAACTCAAGAGGCCATCCTCGTTTATCAGAAGCTCTTACCGCTTCTTCCAAGCGGGGAAATGGAACTATTCGTGAGAATAAGACTTAAGGAACTTGGCGCTGGGACTTAAGCCTTAAAATTAACCTTTTAAAACTTCAAGAAGAAATTCTTTGAGCATAGAAGAAGAAACATAGCCGATTATCGGTCCATAAAGGTGCCCTTTTTTATAAACCCAAATGGTAGGAAAACCTACAATCCTAAAATGCATCGTCAATTCGGGGGTTTTTTCAGCCTCTACTTTGGTGGGGATAAATTGCCCGTTCAAAATTTCTATTATCTCAGATGATTCCAAAACTTCCTGTTCTAATCGTTCACACATGGGACAATATCGGCTTGAAAATAATATAAACACAGGTTTACCACTTCTTTTACCCTCGTTTATGGCTTCCTCATAACTTTTCCATTCTATTTTTGAAGAAGGCTTTGAAGCTTTGCAAGCTGATACAAATAGGATCAACATCAGTGCGATAACAATACGATACCTTTGTAAATTAGCCATATTCCTACTCCTAAAAGTAATATTGAGAGAATTGAAGATACATATTGTGATAATTTCTTAAAGTGCGTTATTATCTTCAAGGTTCTTTCCCAAAATAATCCTATTAATAAGAAAGGTAAGGCCATTCCTGCCGAAAAACTCGTTAAAAGAATGAGAGAAGTTTTCACATCTTGGGTTGTGGCCGCATATGTCAATATTGCGCCAAGAACGGGTCCTATACAAGGTGACCAGCCAAAGGAAAATGTCATCCCCAGAAAAAAGGGCCCTAAAAAGGGAAGAGGGAGGAGGAAATTAGGCCTCTTTTCCCTCTGAAAAAATCGAAACTTTAAAACCCCGAGGAGTTGAAGGGATAGAAATACGATGACAAGTCCACCGATAAGGGTAAACAGGGGTTTATTTACCAGCAGAAAAGAAAAAATCCCCGTGATGGATACTCCTAAAAGTATAAAAATTAAAGAAAATCCTAAAATGAAAAAAACCGAGGAAAAAATAAGGGGCTTTTTTTGTTTAATCGTCAAAACATTTTTATTTAGCATTAAAGAAAAATACACAGGAATAATAGGCAATACACAAGGTGAAAAAAAGCTAATTAGACCTGCTCCAAAAGCTACAAAAACTGAGATTTCCAACCTAAAGTGCCTTTTTTATGAGATTTTCAATGACCTCAAAAGGAACAGCTCCTACAATTTTATCTATGATTTGGCCATTCTTAAATAACAACAATGTAGGAATACTCCTTATGCCGAAGCGAATCGCTAATTCCGCATTCTCGTCAACATTTACCTTACCTACTTTGCACACGCCCTTATATTTTTCGGCAATTTTTTCTATTACAGGACTTAACATCTGACAAGGTCCACACCAAGGTGCCCAAAAGTCAACTAAAACGGGAAGGTCCGATTGTTCTACTTCCCTTGTAAAGTTCTGTTGATCAAGAACCACTATTTCTCCCATTTATAACCTCCTGTAAACTCTTGGCCACCGGCCAAAAATGGGTTTTACCTTCAGGTAAAAAAGCCCCCTTTCCCAGATCCGCAAGAGGAATAACTGGCGAAGGTCGAAAGGGTTTGCTTTACGTTTTCGCTACCACAATTTGGACATTTGATCGTTTCATTTTTTTCATATTTTTGAGGAAGCACCAAAACCTCAAACCTAAAACCGCAATTTTCACACTTATACTCATAAAGTGGCATTACTCCCCTCCTTTTTTAAGATCTTAATGATCTCCTTAACCCTCTCATCTTTGACATAATACCTGACTTTGTTGCCTTCTCTTTCAAATCCCACGATATTTTTGCTCCTCAATACCGAAAGATGTTGGGATACCACCGCTTGAGGTAAATCCAAACAGCTCCATATGTCCTTCACACAAGACTCATCCTCCATAAGCCTCTCCACAATCCTTAACCTCACCGGATGCGCCAAAGCCTTCAATAGATCAGCCCATCCTTCTTCTTTCATCATGTGTTTATCTTAATATATTAATTCATATATCTCCTGTCAAGCCCTCGATGATGGCTCCTACAAGGAGGGGGAAGAGTATCTCGTGGTGACCTCGGAGGAAGTAGGAAGTGCGGCCTCCGGTTTCGTGGGGTCGGTGGAGCACGTTTTCCAGAGCGCGGTATTGGGGGAGAAAGTCCATGTTGACGGTGATGTAGTTTTCCACCTTATAACCTAAGTTTCTCGCTAAGCTTAAGGCCTTGAGGAACACCTCGGGCATTATGGTGGCCGAGCCCAGGTTAAGGTAAATGCCTTCACTTAGTTTAGTAACCTCGGAGGAGAAGGTCAAAAAGTCCCTATAGCTCATCTCTCCGATTACGCTTCCGTTTGCCGAAGGGTGCATATGGTATACATCGGTACCTATGGCGATGTGTACGGTTATGGGGATACCCAATTTGTAAGCCATTCCAAAGAGGCTTAATTCGCGATAGGGAAGTCTTTCCTCCCATATGGCTTCACCTAAGGCCTCTCCTGCTCCTTTGCCCTTGGGCAATCCCCTTTTTAAAGCCTCATTTATGAAGGTGGCGCTCTCTTCCGCGAAGCCGAAACTTCCGTCCTTTAAACCTTCTTTCACGTCTTCCGAGGTCTTCCCGACCAGGGCTATCTCCACGTCGTGAACCATGGAGGCCCCGTTGGTCCCGATGAGGGAGAGCACGTTTCGTTTCATGAGCTCTATCAGGTAAGGGGTTAAGCCCACCTTAATGGGATGGGCTCCCATTCCCAGCAGCACCTTTTTGCCCTTTTTCTTTGCTTGGACTATCGCCCGGGCTACTTCCAATAGATCTTTGGCCCCCAGGATTTTGGGGAGGGAAAGGAGGAACTCTTTTAAGCTGATTCCTTCTTTCGGAGGGCTTCCGAACATCTGGATGGAGACCTTACGAGGTGATGAGCTGAGCTTGAAGGTTTTCACCTTTTCGAGTTTAATCCTCTCCATAAAGCTTAGCCTCGACGAATTCACATATTAGGTGACCCAAAAAGAGGTGAAGCTCTTGAATCCTCGGAACCTCAGCTAAAGGTATTCTCAAAACCACGTGGGCTAATTCTTTGGCTTTTCCACCTTCTCCGCCCGTGAAGAGTAAAGTTCCCATCTTTTTATCCCTGGCTTTTTTTAACCCTTCGATCACATTAGGAGAGTTCCCGCTTGTGGTCAAAGCCCAAGCGAGATCCCCTTCTGATCCAAGGGCTTCTATTTGGCGGGAAAATATGAGGGAAAAGTCTCGATCGTTACCTATACTGGTGAGGACCGATCCGTCCGTATTCAAAGCCAAAGCGGGTAGGGCCTTTCGTTCTATTTTAAGTCGATTAATAAACTCCGCTGCCAGATGTTGGGCTTGAGAGGCGCTTCCTCCGTTTCCAAAAAGGAGGATTTTATTCCCTCCTTTAAGGGTTTGGTAAACTAAATCTACGGCCTTTTGAAGCTCTTGGGCTTGTTCATCCAACAGGCTTTCCATGGCTTGGGAGAGATTTGAGAAAGCCTCCTTGATCCTATGGATCACTTAGCCCCTCCAAAAACCTTCTCACCACCTTTCCCAGATGGGGAAGGTAATAACCGCCCTCCAAAACCGCAAAACAAGGGACATTCCCCACCGCTTCCTTAATGAGCTTTCCCAGTTGATAATAATCTTCCATGTCGAGCGTTCTTCCCCAATCGAGCTTATAACGGTCAAAACCTGCCGAAATGGCCAATATCTCCTCTTTAAAATTAGTGAGGGCCTTTTCGGTTTCTCGAATAAAATCCCGGGGATTCTCCTCTTGGATGTTTACCACTCTTACCTCCTCCGAAGAGGAGAAAATATCGGCAGTTCCATCTCCATAGTGAAGGTCTATATCGAGGATCATGGCGCTTTTTATCAGCTTCTCCTCAAGTAGCTTTTTAACCGCTATGGCCACGTTATTGAAAAAACAAAAACCCCAATGGAACTCGCGCCTCGCATGATGACCAGGGGGTCTGATCAGACCGAAGGCCTTTTCCCCTCCTAAGGCGATCCTTGAGGCCAAAATGGCTCCTCCCACCGCCCTAAGGGCTACTTGGTAAAGGTGAGGGATTTCCTTTACCTTTGCTACCAGTTGAGGGCTATGCACAAGCAATAGGTCTTCTTCTTTTGCCTCTGGGGCTTCCAAAAAGGGGAAAAAGGCCTCAAGCTCCCTTTTTATCACGGAGACCCTTTCCGGTGACTCCACTTGGGCCGTGGGATAATGGGTTTCGAAAAGAGGGTGATATACTACTTTTATCATCCGGAAGAGATTTTATAATGTTTCTGCCATGTATGAAAGACTACTCCCTTTGGTGAAGAGGCCTTCCTCTTATATGGATCACGAATTTAACCTTTATAAAAAGGACTCGAAGGGAAAGCTTCTCTTTTGCCTTTGTTTCCCAGACCTTTATGAGGTTGGGATGTCACATGTGGGACTTCAGATCTTATACAGCCTTTTAAACTCCATGGAAGAGGTGGTGTGCGATAGGGCCTTTGCTCCCTTACCGGATATGGAGGAACAATTGAGGAAAAATGGGCTCCCCCTTTTGAGTATAGAGAGGCGAATACCTTTACGGGACTTTCATATAGTGGGGTTTTCCTTACAGTACGAGTTGAACTACACGAACCTTCTTAACATGCTGGACTTGGGGGGCATCCCGCTTTTAAGCTCCCAAAGGGATCGGGATATGCCCTTGGTGATAGCGGGGGGACCTTTGGCCATGCAGCCTGAGCCCTTGGTGGATTTTGTGGATGCCTTTGTTTTAGGCGATGGGGAGGTGGTTTTACCGGAGTTAATAAGGGTTTATAAGCTCTGGAAGGAGGCTAAGGGCATCAAGGCAGAATTATTAGAAGCCCTTTCCAAGATCCAAGGGGTCTACGTTCCTTCCTTTTTCCAGGTCCATTGGGAAGGAGATATGATAAAGGAGATACGACCCCTTAAAGAAGGATATTCTCAAGTAGAGAGGGGAATCTTAAAGGAGCTTGACCGGTTTCCCTTTCCTTCTAAACCCATTGTACCCCTTTCAAGGGTGATCCATGAAAGGTTGAGCGTTGAGGTTGCCAGGGGGTGTATAAGGGGGTGTCGGTTCTGTCAAGCGGGTTTTATTTACCGACCCTTCAGGGAAAGGGATCCCGAACGGCTTCTGGAGATAATCGATGAGGCCTTGAGAAATACGGGCTATGACGAGATATCGCTTCTTGGCTTAAGTGTAGGTGACTGCAGTTTTCTTGAACCTTTGCTTTTTCGCCTTTTTCAAAGGTATGGCCCCTCCAAAATAGCCCTTTCCCTTCCTTCACTGAGGGTAGGAACCATATCCCCAGAGACCTTAAAGACTTTGGCTCAAGTAAAGAGGACGGGCATAACCTTAGCGCCAGAGACCCCAAGCGAGAGGCTCCAAAAGGTGATAAACAAGGTCATTTCCGAAGAAGAGGTCTTTTTGACCGTTCAAAGGGCCTTTGAGAACTTGTGGAGACACGTGAAGCTGTATTTCATGATAGGCCTTCCCACCGAATCCGAAGAGGATGTGAGGGAGATAGGAAAGTTAGCCAAAAGGCTCTCTCGATTTGGGGGACAGCTCAACTTGAGCGTAAGCGCTTTTGTTCCCAAAGCCCATACCCCATTTCAATGGGAGAGAATGCTGGGGATCGAGGAGATAGAGGAGAGATACCGCCTTTTAAGGAGCCTATTGAGGGGGAAAGGGATTCGTTTTAAATGGCACAATCCCAAGATGAGCTTTTTGGAGGGGGTTTTTTCTCGAGGTGATAGGCGCTTAGGGAGGGTCCTTCTTGAGGCCTTTAAGCTCGGTTGTAGACTTGACGGTTGGACCGAACATTTAAAATGGGATAAATGGCAAGAGGCCTTTTTAAGAGCAGGTCTTAATCCTGAGTCCTATTTGAGGGAGAGAAAAGAGGAGGAAATTTTACCCTGGGATCATCTCCAAAGCGGGGTAAAAAGGGAGTATCTCCAAAAAGAAAGGCAAAACTCCCGACTAGAAAAACTTACCCCCCCTTGTGAGCCAAGCTGTAGAAGATGCGGTTTGTGTTCGGAAAGTAAAAGCGTAAAAATCGCCTCTCCCCTTCGTTTAATCGATTACGTTGCCCCAGAGGAGATTACCATTTCACCGGCATTTCCGACCAGGGTCCTTAGGGCGAAATTTTATAAGCTCGGGATGATGAGATTTTTGGGGCACCTGGAAATGGTTGGGGTAATCCTTAAGGCCTTAAGAAGGACGGGTTTACCCCTCAGGTTTTCCCAGGGTTTGAACCCCCATCCCAAACTCAGTTTCGGGCAAGCTTTGCCGGTGGGAATTGAGAGCCTATGTGAGTATTTTGACGTGGAGCTTTTAGGATCCTGTTCTCCTCAAGAGTTTAAAGGAAAAATCAACCTTTACCTTCCCGAGGGTTTGAAGGTAATAGAGGTAAAGGAAAGGGAAAAGGAATGGAGGCCACTTCACGAGCTTTTTGAAGAGGAACTCTACTTGGTCTCAATTCCCCAAGGGATAAGGGAAGTTTTCGATCCCTTTTCCGTAAAAAAAGAGGGGGTTGAGATTCGCCCCTTTGAAAAGAATGCTCTTCCCTTTCTAGAAGAAGTGAGGGACTACCTTGAAAAAAACTTCCTCAAGAAAGGGACTCCTTATCTTTACCAGTTAAAGAAGGGTTTTAAGATAAAGAAGGTTTTAGGAGAAATTTACGGCGATTATCAAGTGCCCCTTTTGAGGGTTTTGAAGGTGGAGTCTTTGCCCACTTTTTAAAGGCCCAGTTTTTGCAAAGTTTCCACCAATTGACGCTGTTCAAGAGAGAGCGTTTTGGGAACCCTTATCTTTATCACCACATAAAGATCGCCCCTTCCACCTTCCTTGAATTTGGGGAGTCCCAGTCCCTTAAGCCTGAGCTTCGTTCCCGAGGAGGTCCCGGGAGGCACTTTAACCCTTTTGGGACCATCGAGGGTTTCTACTTCTATCGTAGTCCCTAAACAGGCCTCGCTGAAATTGATCTCCTTTTCCACGTAAAGATCATCCCCTTCCTGTTTAAATATGGGATGGGGCAAGATCTTGACCTTCACGTACAAATCCCCAGGAGGATTACCCGGACCACCCTTGCCGGCAAGCCGTAATTTTTGCCCGTCCTTTATACCCGGGGGTATCTTCACCAGGATTTCCTTTTGAGTACCATCGGGCATCCGTAATTGCAATGTCCTTTCGGTACCCCTTAATACCTCTTCAAGGGTGATGTAAACCTCGGTCTCCACATCCTCTCCCTTCCTTGAGATTTCCGTGAAGAAATCCACGTCCTCAAAGGGTTCACCGATCCTTCTGAACCTTACCCTTCTCACCGAAGGCGTACCAAATATGAAGGAAAAGATATCCGAAGTACCAAACCCCAGATCCTTAAGTAGGTCCCCTATATCGAACCCCCGAAAGATGTCTTCTTGGGTATATCGTTGACTGAAAGCCTGAGCTCCGAGCATATCATATTGCCGCCGTTTCTCCGGATCGCTTAACACCGCATAGGCTTCGTTTATCTCCTTGAATTTTTCCTCCGCCTCCTTATCCCCCGGATTACGATCAGGATGGTACTTTAGGGCCAAACGCCGATAAGCCTTCTTTATCTCATCCAGGGTCGCATCTCGACTTACTCCCAGGATCTGATAGTAGTCCTTCATGATGAAGGCCCCCGATGATCAGCTTTAGATAACTTTTGTATCAATTCGTTGAAATAAGTTTCGGGATTTTCCACCCCTTCTTTTGGTATGACTAATTTAGGAACAGGTACGCGTTCATTAATAATCCTTAAAGCTGGTTCAAGGATGCTTTCCAAGTATAAGAACACGTCTTTGGGATTTCTTTCGCCAGTATATAAGAGTTTGAGCAAATAATCGATCGCTCCTTGGTCAAAACTTATATCGATACTGTAACGGTCTTTAAATACCCTTTCAAAAGTCCTTATCTGCCTATAAGAGCGCCATAGATCTTCAAGGGCACTATTAAGGTCATCCTCTCCCTGAAGAAGTTTATTTACCAATAAATCGACCCTTTCTCCTTCAAAAAGTGGACCATATTGAGACTCGAATTCAGCTCTTCTTGATAAGATATACTTCTTTATATCCTCTTTTTCCTTGCGTAGAGCTTCTTCGAAGCGTTTAAGGTAGTTTTCGTCAAGAGGTTTGTGTAACAACCTTTCTAACTCAGCTTCTGGGTTATCCACCAACTCTTTTGTAACCAAAAGATGTCTGATGTTAGTTGAAGGTAATTTTCTCTCGAATTTTAAAAGCACATTTTCCAATACGCTCACAAGTCCTCGGGCTCCTGTCTTTTGGGCGTAGGCTAATTCAGCTATTCTCCATAAGGCAGCGTCTTCGAAGACCACTTCTATCCCATAGGCCCGGAAGTCGCGTTTTTTGTTGACAATTAGGGGGTTATTGGGGTTTTTGAGGATGGAATAAAGATCCTCTATTCCCAAAGGTTCGAGAACTGCGATGACGGGTAATCTTCCCACAAACTCCGATTCAAAACCATACTCGATGAGGTCTTCGGGTGTCACATGTTTTAAATATTCACAACGCTCTTCTTTCGATTTCACCTCTTGGGCGAAACCGATTCCTTCTTTCTTCAAACGTCGGCGGATAATCTCCTCCAAGCCGTTAAAGGCTCCGCTTACGATGAACAGTATGTGCCTGGTGTTGATGGTCCTTTTTTGCTTTTTTCCGGTGCGTCGCCACTGTTCGATGGCTTCCCATTGGGAGAGGGGATCGTTGGAAGGCTTTAATTCCACTTCGGTCTCTTCCATCAATTTAAGGAGCCCTCTTTGCACCCCGGTGCGGGATACATCGGGGCCTATTATATTCCCGCTTGAGGCTATTTTATCTATCTCATCGATGTAAATGATCCCATATTGGGCCCTTTCCACATCTCCATCGGCTTCGACGACTAGTTCTCGCACCAGATCCTCCACGTCGCCTCCCACGTAACCGGTCTCGCTGAATTTAGTGGCATCAGCTTTAACGAAGGGCACGCCGATCCTTTCGGCTATAAGCCTGACCATGTAGGTCTTCCCCACCCCGGTTGGGCCAATGAGGATGATATTGTTCTTCACGCTCCCCAATCCCGTGGGTTCCTTTCCCCTGGAGAGGTAATACTTGATGCGGTTATAGTGGGTGCAGATTTTGGTGGCCAGGATCTCTTTGGCCTTATCCTGTTTTATGATGAAGGTGTTTAAATAAGCTATTAGCTCCTCGGGTTTTATGTCAAAATCGATGGGGAGCTTTCGCCTTTCTGTTTTGTAGGTTTTATCTTGGATGAAGACCTTGGGTTCGAGCGTGGAGACGATAAGCCTGATCTTATCCCCGTATTTTTTCTCCAAATACTTGTTCAATTCCCTCTCGAGTTCTTTGTAATCCGGTATCTTTTCCATGATCCTCCTCCCGATGATAGTTTAAGGGTTAAAGCGGAGTCTTTCAAATTTTTATCGTGTCGAGGGCAAAAGCTTCTGAGGGATGCCCAACAGGAACTTTCCTTCCTTTATCCAGCTTTTGAGGATTTCGGCTATTTCCTTGGCCTTTTTGTAACTGGAGAGAGGAACGGTGGGGATCTCCTTGCCTTGAAAGCGGATGGTTCCACTTTTTAGCTCTTTGTAGCTCACATAACCCAATGGTTTTACCTCACCTTGGGGATAATCGTAGCCCAAGTCCACGATCTGCGTAAAAAGTTCGTCATCCCCAAGCCCCGTGTAATAGGCCATCTCCTCGTCAAGGACCGGGATGGGTATCCCGATGCCCACAAAAAGAGAAGGGCCATACCCTAAGATACTAGCCCCCTTAAGCCATTTGGGGCTCATCTGCTTTAGATCTCCGATAACCGCCAAAGTGCCAGCGGGCCCCAAAGGGACGCCCTTTTCGCTCCGAGGGACATCTGGGTTATGTTGGGTACCATGCCAGACCACGTAACCCTCGGCTCCTCCCAAAAAGATTCGCGTTCCGATCCCTATGGTCCGATAAAAGGGATCCTTAAGCAGAGGGCTCAATTGTCCACTACTACAATAACTCACGTTGCCCCCCCTTGGCTTTAAGACACCCATATAGGTGTAAATTATGCGATCCGAAAGATTAATGGCACAATTGTAATTTTGATAACAGTTGCGGGGATTAAACAGAAAGGCGTCCTTAAAATCCCAAAGCGTCAACTCCATCTCCACCCGCCGGTTAGGATAACAATCGGTTCCATAACCTTCGGCCACCAATTTTACCTTTTTACCAGAGACCAAATCTTCGATCACATGCCCCCCTCCGTATTCAAAGGCGCCAGGGTGTATCTTATTTAGGGGGTCATCCACAGTGGGTTCGGTTGCACCTATATAAATATCAACCGCAGCAAGCCCAGCATAGGCCGGAACATTGTTGATCCAAACTCGATGAGCCTTTATCCTCGGGCGAGTGTGACCGAAGTTCAAAAAAGCCCCAGAAGAACACATGGGGGCAAAAGTGCCGGTAGTGACCACATCCACTTCCTTGGCTGCTTTTTCCACCCCCTTCGTCCTCACAATCTCCACCATCTCCTCTGCAGTCACCACCACTGCTTCGCCTCGTCTTATCTTTTCGTTGATCTCCTCAAATGTCTTGGCCATTTTCCAAACCTCCAATGATCCCATTTTACTTGCCTCACCAGGAGAGATCAAGTTAAGGCGAAAATAAGAGTTGACGTTTCGGGAATTTGTGAAGATAATCACATTATAAGCGACTCAAGGAGGAAGGACAATGTATTTGAGGGTGATGAAAAAGGAAGAGGGGTATGAGTTTTTGCAAGATCTTAAAAGGGATTATCGAGTTATAGCTCCGGTAGCGGAGAACGGCTTTTTCATTTTTAAACCCTTAGAGGAGGTGAAGGAGGCCGTATTTGATTATACGATTGCCATTTATCCGGTGAAAAATTTTCTCCTTCCTCCCTATGAGGACTATTTGAGGTTCAAACTGGGGGAACTTCCCCAAGTGGAAGTCCTCTGGGAGGAAGTTCCCGAGACGGTCCTTTTTGGGATGAGGCCTTGTGATCTAAATTCGCTTTCCCTTTTGGACGATGCCTTTTTGGGTGATCCTTTGGATATGCTTTATAAGAAAAGAAGGGAGAAATTTGTCTTTATCGTTATGGATTGTATGGCTCCTTGTGACGAATTTAGTTTCTGTAAAGACATGGGCACTTTAAACGCAGAGAAAGGTTTTGACATTTTGGTGACCAAGGTAAAGGATCTTTATTTTTTCAAACCCGCCAGTAACAAAGGGGCTTCCTTAATTCAAAAGTATGGGAAAGGGAAAGAAGCCTCCTCTGAGGAAGAGAGTCTTTTGAAAAAGGCCTATGAGGAACGAGAGAAAAATTTCTTCAAAAAATTGAAGATGGAAAAAAATGAGTTACCACAAGTGTTATGGAAAGGATACGATAGCCCTTATTGGGAAGAGGTGGCGAAAAAGTGCCTTTCCTGTGGTTCCTGTAATTTGGTATGTCCTACCTGTTATTGTTTTGATGTAAGGGATAAAGTGGAGATAAACCTTAAAGAAGGTGTGCGGTTTAGGACATGGGATGGGTGTATGCTTGTGGATTTTGCAAAGGTAGCAGGGGGTGAGAATTTCAGACCCACAACGGTTCAAAGGCTTCGCCACCGTTTTCTCAGAAAGGGCAAGTATCTATTGGATCGGTATGGAAAGGTGGGTTGTGTCGGTTGTGGAAGGTGTACAAGGCATTGTTTGGTCAAAATCAATCCCATTGAAGTTTATAATGGCCTATACAATCGGATTTAATTGGAGGTATGGAGATGGATTTAGCTTATAAGCCGAAATTAGCGAAAGTTCTTGAGGTTAAGGGACTTACAGCAAGGGAAAAACTTTTTACCTTAAGGCTTGAAAATGGCGAACCCCTGAATCATCAACCAGGCCAATTCGTGGAGGTTTCGGTTTTTGGGGTAGGAGAATGTCCCATCAGTATATGTTCTTCTCCTACCAGGGGTCCGGAGTTTCAGATGTGCGTTAGGGCTATAGGTAATGTGACCAAAGCTATCCACCAGCTTAAACCTGGGGATCACGTGGGCATAAGGGGACCATATGGACGAGGATTTCCCGTGGAAGAGGCCAAAGGGCAAGATTTGCTTTTGGCCGCAGGTGGGTTAGGGATGGCTCCTTTGAGGTCCTTTATCCAATATCTTATGGATAGAAGGTCCGATTACGGGGAGATAACGATCCTTTACGGTTCAAGGGAGCCTAAGGAGATTTTATTTAAAGATGAAATCGACCTTATGAGAAGCATTGGGCAGTGTTATTTAACCGTGGATCAGGGCGATGAGACGTGGCAGGGACATGTGGGGGTTATAACCACCTTGTGTCCGATTGTAAAGGTTAACCCTCAAAGGACCATCGCCATTACGGTAGGTCCTCCGGTCATGTATAAGTTTATCCTTAAGGAATTCCTCAATATGGGGATCCCTGAGGATCGGATATATGTGGATCTTGAGCGCCATATGAAATGTGGGGTGGGAAAGTGTGGGCATTGTCAGATAAATGGGCTTTACGTTTGTAAAGAAGGCCCAGTGTTTAAGTACACGGAGATAAAAGAATTGCCCGAGGCAATTTAAAAGGAGGCTTAGGATGAAGCCAAAAGTGGCGATATTTGAGTTTGGGTGCTGTGAAGGATGCCAATTACAACTTGTTAATCTTGAAGAAAAGCTTTTGGATTTAGTGGAGATGGTGGATGTGGTTTCTTGGAGGGAGGCAAGTAGTGAACATCAGGAAGGGCCCTATGATGTGACCTTTGTAGAGGGGAGTATCACCAGGGAGGAGGAAATAGAAAGGTTGAAGAAGATAAGGGAGGATTCTAAGGTCCTTATCGCCCTTGGGGCCTGTGCTCATTTGGGTGGCGTTAACTGTAATAAGAACGTTATGGATCAGGAGGAAGTGAGGCGTTATGTTTATGGCGATAAGGCTTCATGGTTTCCCTCCATATTGGCAAGGCCCTTGAGTGCGGTAGTGAAAGTGGATTATGCGATTCCAGGGTGTCCTATTGATAAAGAAGAGTTTTTGAAAGTGGTGACCGATCTTCTTTTGGGAAAAGAGGTGAGGTTGCCCAATTATCCCGTATGTGTGGAGTGCAAGAAGGCCAATAATATATGTGTCTTCGAGAAGGGGCTTTTCTGCTTAGGGCCCATCACAAGGGCTGGGTGTGGAGCCAGGTGTCCTTCTTTTGGCGCCAGATGTATTGGATGTCGTGGCCTTGTGGATGAACCCAATGTGGAGGCCCATAAGGAAGTGATGAGGACTTATGGGCTTGAGCTTGAGGATGTGATCAAAAAATACAGGTTATTTTGGGGCTATTTGGAGGTGGGGAAATGAATCTGGAGATAAACGTTCATCATGTCACCAGAGTAGAAGGGCATGGTAATATCGTAGTTAAGGTTGAGAACGGTCAAGTTAAAGAAACGCGTTGGGAAGTGCCTGAAGCTCCTCGCTTTTTTGAGGCCATGGTAAGGGGACATCATTATTCCGATGCTCCCTATTTGGTCTCGAGGGTTTGTGGTATATGTAGTATCGCTCATACCTTTGCGGCGCTTCAGGCTATAGAAGATGCTTTGGAGATTACGCTTGACGAAGAGTCTCTCCTTTTAAGGAAGCTTTTGCTTCATGCCGAGACCCTTCAAAGCCATATACTTCACGTGGGTTATCTGGCTCTGCCTGATTTTTTGGGGGTTCCCAATGTGATACCTTTGGCGAAAACCCATAAAAATGAACTTCTCACCGTGGTGAGGTTACATCGCTTGGCCAATGAGATGAGCGATGCCATCGGTGGGAGGACCACCCATCCGGTTAATACGGTTGTAGGTGGTTGGACGAAGGTACCCGATCGGGAGGTTTTAAAGCATTTCCAAGCTCGACTAAAGGAAGCCGTAAATGATCTCAGAGCCTTGGTGGACTTTTGGGCTACCTTGGAGATGCCCGATTTCGAAAGGGAGACCGAGTACATTGCCCTTTACGATCCAAACGAATATGCCTTTTATGGGGGGCAGATAGCCTCGACCGATGAGGATAAGAAAACGCCTTTGAGGGATTACCGGAACAAGATCCGGGAGTTTATCGTCCCTTATTCCACAGCCAAAAGAGCCAAATCCCTCAGGGAATCCTTCATGGTTGGTGCTTTGGCGAGGTTCAATATAAATTACAAGTTCCTTTCGCCCCTGGCTCAAGAGTGCGCGGAAAAGCTTGGACTTAAGCCGAGGTGTTATAATAGCTTTATGAATAACGCAGCTCAAATAGTTGAAAGTGCTCATGCCATAGAGGAATCGATTCGTATCATAGATGAGTTGTTAAAAAGGCCACCAAAAGCCAACTGGTATAAAGGAAAAGGAAAGGCAGGAAGAGGGGTAGGTGCCGTTGAGGCCCCGCGGGGGTTATTGATTCACGAGTACGTGCTTGACGACGAAGGAAGGGTCAAGGGGGCTAATTTGGTGATTCCTACCAACCAAAATCATCAAAATATCGAGGAAGACCTAAAAGCCTATCTGCCCAAGTTGTTGGGCAAGCCGAAGGAGGAGATCACCTTAAAGTTGGAGATGTTAGTAAGGGCTTATGACCCTTGTATCTCTTGTTCAACCCATTTTTTAAGGATAGAGTGGGAATAAGCTAAATCGAGGGAGAGGGCATTGCAAAAGAAGCCCTCTCCCTTTATCATTAAGACCATGAAAAGGTGGTACTTTATCNTTGTATTNCTCCTATTTCCTGCTTTCCTTTATGCCTTAAGTGTGGAGGAAGTGGCCGAGAAGTTAGAGCAAAAAGTTTTATCTTCCGGAAAGATATATATCCAAATGGAAAATACTAGATTTCTTCCCAAAGGCGAGAAGATCCAGATGAAGGGCCTTATCTGGCTAAAGATGCCGGATAAATTCCGCATGGACATTTTCCCTCCTCATCAGAGCATAACCTTACTCAAGGGAAAGCAATTGTTAATATACTTTCCCCAAGATAAGGTCCTTCAGGTGGTGACGCTTTCAAAGGATCCGAAGCTTTCCCAGTGGCTCAATTTCCTTCAAAAGCCTTGGGAGGAGATAAAAAGGAGAGGGGTTATCCGGGATGTGGAAAAAGAAGGGATTCTGGTGGAGATTGACCCCAAGGATCTGCCCGAGCTCGAATCCCTTCGCATTTGGGTAGATCAAAGCCTTTGGTTTCCTACCAAAATCGAGATGAAGGAGAAAAACGGAGAAGTTTCCCTTATTACCTATTCAAAGGTGGAGTTCGGAGCTTCTTTCGGAGATGATCTTTTCGACTTAAAGTTTCCTCCGGATGTGCAAGTTACTGAGCTTTAAAAAGCTTTATGACCTCTCCCCATCCATTGGTGGCCCTATGCCGTATTATCCTGGCGATGTGGTTTTTCGAGCTTCGCCCATTTGTACTTTTGAGCGTTCAGGTTGTAACATGCACGAACTGCGTCTGGGGACTCATACTGGAAGCCATGTGGATGTTCCCTTCCATTTTTTAAAAGACGGAAAAACCGTAGATCAGATCCCCTTATATCGGTTTATCGAGATGGTGCAAGTCGTGGAGGTTAAAAGGAGCAGAATTTCCGTAGAAGACCTCTCCTTACTGGAAGAAGGCGTAAAGGGCGTTCTCTTTAAGACTAAAAATTCAGACTACATGGAGATGGGGGCCTTTTACAAAGATTACGCCTACCTGACCCTGGAGGCAGCGGAATGGTTAATAGATAGAAAGATAAGGCTCATTGGAATCGATTACGTATCCATTGAGAAATTCGGTACGCCTTCTTTCCAAGTGCATAAAAAACTCCTTGAAGCTGAGATATTGCTTTTCGAGGGGTTAAATTTAAAGGACGTTCCCCCTGGGAAATACGTATTTATCGGTCTCCCCTTAAGGCTTAAAGGCATGGACGGTTCGCCGGTAAGAGCCCTATTGCTTGAGTTTTAATCCCTTTTCACCCTTTCCACATATTCACCGGTGCGAGTGTCCACCTTTACGATATCACCTTCCTGGATAAAAAGAGGAACTTGGATAACGGCCCCCGTCTCCAAGGTAGCGGGCTTCGAACCTCCTTGAGCAGTATCGCCTTTAATACCAGGGGTAGTGCTTATGACTTTCAATTCCACAAAATTGGGCAGCTCAACCCCTATGGGTTTCCCTTTGTAAAACAGGATTTTTACCATGGAGTTTTCGGGCATAAAACTCTCGGCCTCTCCCAATTGTTCCCTAGTAAGGGTTAACTCCTCGTAAGTCTCCAGGTCTAAGAAATGAAAAATATCGCCCTCTTTGTACAAAAACTGTACTTCTTTTTCCTCCAATTCGGGTTCGTTAAAACTTTCTCCTATGCGGAAGTTTTTCTCCAAAACCCTTCCGGAGATAAGGCTTTTTATCTTAGTTCGAACAAAAGCTTGCCCTTTACCAGGTTTAACGTGTAAAAAGTCCACTATTACGTAAGGTTCCCCCTCTACCTCGATCTTTAAACCCTTCCGGAAATCCGAAGTGGAGATCGCCATTTCGCCTCCTTAAATTCGGATATGATGATCCAATTTTGTCAATATTTCGACACCCTCCTTTTTGACCAAGACTAAGTCCTCTATTCTCACCCCTCCCTTTTGCGGTAGGTAAATCCCCGGCTCAACCGTCACCACCATTCCCTCTTGAAGCTCCCCTTCGCTCTCAGGTGAAAGCGAAGGATATTCGTGGACCGCCAATCCCACCCCATGACCTGTGCCATGGCCAAAAAAGTTACCATAACCTGCCTCTTCTATCAACTTTCTGGCCGCTTTATCCACTTCCTTAAAGCTCAAGCCAGGTTTGATTAGGCTGAGGGCATGTTGTTGAGCCTCTCTTACTATTTGGTAGATCCTTTTGAGTTCCGGTTCTACCTCCCCTAAGAAGACCATTCTGGTTTCATCACTCGCATAGCCTCCTATCCTGGCTCCAAAGTCAAAGAGCAGAACTTCCCCTTCTCGGAGAAGCTTTTTTGAAGGCACCCCATGGGGTAAGGAGGTTCTTTCTCCCGATAGCACAATGACCTGGAAGGGCAAAGGTTCAGATCCCCTTCTTTTCATCTGATATTCCAATTCAACGGCTATCTCTACCTCCCTTACGCCGGGTTTTACCAATTTAAGGACTTCTTTAAAGGCGTTTTCGGCCACCTCAACGGCCTTTTTTATCAATCGGATCTCTTCCGGTGTCTTTTTGGCCCTCAAGGCCTCAAGTTCCTTGGAGAGAGGCAAGAAGGTAAAGGCCGGATCTTGCAGCTCTCCGAACTCGAATAAGGTTATGGCCTTGGCTTCGAGTCCTATTTTTTTTAAATCCCTTCCTCTCAAAAATTCCCGGACCTCTTTAAAGCCCTTCTTCAAAAGCCTTACCTCACATTCCTTCGTTTCCTTTTGGGCGATCTCCAGGTATCGAAAATCCACAAAAAGCCAGGCTTCCTCTTCGCTCACTCCTAAGATCCCTTCNCCTCCCGTATAACCGCTTAAATAGGTGAGGTTTTCCGGAGAAAAAAACAAAATTACCTCAACGCCTTTTTCTCGAAGGATTTGCCTTACCCTTTCTAATCTTTCACTCGCCACTTTCGATCCAGTAGTTGGGGGCTTCTTTGGTGATTATCACGTTATGAACGTGACTCTCCCTCAATCCCGCATAGGTGATTTTTATAAAACGAGCTTTTTGTTGAAGCTCTTTAATGTTCTTAGCCCCCACATAACCCATTCCCGCCTTGAGCCCACCCACCAACTGATGGATACAAAAGGCCAGAGATCCTCGATAAGGAACTCGACCTTCAATGCCCTCAGGCACCAATTTGCTCTCCTCCCCGGAATAACCGTAACGATCAGCGGCTCCCTTTCTCATCGCTCCAAGGGACCCCATTCCTCGGTAGACCTTATAAGCCTTTCCTTGAAACAGGATCATCTCGCCCGGACTCTCATCGGTCCCAGCGAAAAGGTTCCCTATCATAACACTGGAAGCTCCCGCGGCGAGGGCTTTTGTTATGTCACCCGAGTACTTTATGCCCCCATCGGCTATAAGGGGGACATCATACTTCTCGGTTACCTTGGCACACTCCAAGATGGCACTCAATTGGGGAACCCCTACTCCCGCCACTACCCTGGTGGTGCATATGGACCCTGGACCAACGCCTACCTTAACGGCATCGGCACCTGCCTCAATGAGGGCTTGAGCCCCTTCAGCCGTGGCCACATTCCCCCCTATGACCTCAAGGTTCGGGAAGGTGGATTTCAACCATCTTATGGCCTCTATGACGTTCTTGGAATGACCATGGGCCGAATCAACCACAATTACATCAACCCCCGCTTCCACCAGAACATAAGCCCTATCTTTGAAATCCCCCGTAGGTCCAATTGCAGCCCCCACCCTTAACCTTCCCAGATGATCCTTACAGGCATTGGGATGTTCCTCCATCTTCTCCAAGTCCTTGAAGGTTATGAGCCCTTTTAGGTTAAACTCCTCATCCACCACCGGTAATTTTTCTATTCGATATTTTTGAAGCAAGAGCTTGCATTCGTTAAGATCCACTCCCTCTTTTACGGTTACCAATTTCTCGAGTTTGGTCATCACCTCGGAGACTGGAAGATCAAGCCTAGTCTCAAACCGAAGATCCCTTTTCGTGACCATCCCCACTAACTTTCCCTTCTTCACCACCGGGAGTCCCGAGATGTTATGACGACGCATTATTTCCAAGGCTTCCCACACCTTTTGATCCGGTTCAATCGTTATGGGATTGATGATCATACCGCTTTCGTATCTCTTTACCTTCTGAACCTCTTGAGCCTGCTCCTCTATCGAGAGGTTACGATGAATAATCCCAATTCCACCTTCTTGGGCCATCACTATGGCCGTTCGAGCTTCAGTAACCGTATCCATCGCCGCACTTACCAGGGGAATGTTAAGCCAAATATTACGGGTTAAACGGGTGGAAACGTCCACCTCATTTGGCAAAACCTCAGAATACCCCGGTAAGAGCAAAACATCGTCAAAGGTAAGGCACTCACCTAAAAGCTCCATGTTTAAATCCTAACAAAATCCCCCCCTCGGGTCAACGTAGTTGACAAAAGAAGACTTCCCGCTTAAAAATTAAATGATGGAAAAGGTACGCTTCAAAAGGCCCGATATTATACGCCCTCCCAGCGAGTGGAGAAGTTATTACTTACCTTTAACCAAAGGGTGTTCTCACCATTCTTGTACTTTTTGCAATTATTATGGTCAAAAGTTGACATTAAGGGATTTGGAGGATGCGTTAAAGGAAATTGACGCACTTTATATGTTCAAAAAATATGGAATAGTATTATCTGAGATTGAGCCAATTGTTTATTATTTAGCTAGTGAATGGGATGGCAAGAGAATTTTTTTACAAGATGGAGATGCTTTGGTTTATCCTTACGATAAATTAGTGAAGGTACTTGAATATTTAAACGAAAAATTTCCCGAACTCGAACGTATAGGTGCTTATGCCACTCCTCATGATGTATTGAGAAGGAGCGTTGAAGAGTTAAAGAGGTTAAAAGAATTAAAATTAACTATATTGTATATGGGCCTTGAGAGTGGATCCGATGATATTTTGAAAGAAGTGAAGAAAGGAGTTAATTCTTTTCAGATGATTGAAGCTGCAAGGAAAGTTAAAGAGGCGGGTATAACGCTTTCGGTGACAATTATTTTAGGACTTGGAGGAGTGGAAAAAAGCGAAGAACACGCTTATAAAACTGCTGAGGTATTATCCCAAATGGATCCTGAATATGTGGGTGCTTTAACTTTATTATTCGTCCCTGGTACTCCCCTTTACCGTGACTGGAAAGAGAACCGATTTGAACCGATTGATCCCTTTAGGTCTTTGGAAGAATTGAAGATCATAATAGAGAATTCGAATTTTACGAATTGTTTCTTCAGTTCAATGCACGCTTCAAATTATGTGGCGGTGAGGGGTTTTTTACCGAAGGACAAGGAGAAGATGTTAAGGCAACTGGAGATTATTCTTCGACACAGGGATGCTTCTGCTTTGAGGCCTGAGTTTTTGCGAGCCCTTTAAGCTTGACGCCTTATCGTTTTTTTCTTAATCTTCTTCCCATGATGGAATACGAACCGGTAATAGGATTAGAGGTTCACGTACAGCTTCAGACGGAAAGTAAGATCTTTTGTGGTTGTGCTACTGCTTTTGGGGGCGAACCCAATACCCAAGCGTGTCCCGTATGTATGGGGATGCCCGGTACTTTGCCGGTTTTAAACAGGAAGGCTGTAGAATATGCCCTTCGACTGGCTCTTGCCACCAATTGTAAAATAGCCCCTTTAAGTCTTTTTGCTCGGAAAAACTATTTCTATCCGGATCTGCCCAAGGGGTATCAGATTTCGCAATATGAATTGCCTTTAGCCACTGGTGGTTGGATTGAGATCCCGGATGGTGAGGGAGGGATAAAGAAGGTGGGCATAATAAGGATCCACCTGGAGGAGGATGCGGGTAAGTTGATCCACGGAGAAGGGGAGTCCTTTAGTTATGTGGATTTCAATAGGGCTGGAGTCCCCTTGGTAGAGATAGTCACGGCTCCGGATCTTGGTTCCCCAAAAGAAGCGGTGGAGTTTTTGAAGATGTTGAGGACCATACTGCGGTATTTGGAGATCTCCGACGGTGATATGGAGAAGGGCAATTTGAGGTGTGACGCCAATGTTTCGGTGAGACCTCGAGGGACAAACCTTTTGGGGACGCGCACCGAAATCAAGAACATGAATTCCTTCCGTCACGTGGAAAGGGCTCTTTCTTATGAGATACAGAGGCAAATTGAGACCCTTCAAGAGGGAAAAAAGATCATTCAGGAGACGCGTTTATGGGATCCTCAGCGGGGCGTGACCGTACCTATGCGCACCAAAGAAGAGGCCCATGATTACCGATATTTCCCCGAGCCCGATCTCCTTCCTCTGGAGATAAAGGAAGAATGGTTGGAGAAAATAAGAGCAAACTTGCCCGAACTTCCCCTCCAAAGACGTCAGAGGTTCGTTCAACAGTATCTCCTTCCTGAATACGATGCCACAGTCTTAACCTCATCCAAAGCCTTGGCCGATTTATACGAACGTTGTGTGAGCCTTTTCCCCGACCCAAAACAGGTGAGCAATTGGATAACCACCGAGCTCCTGAGGCTTTTGAACGAGACCGGAAAAGACCCCGAGGAGTGTCCCATAGGAGCCGAGGACCTGGCCGAGCTCCTTTCCCTCATAAAAGACGGTACTATAAGCGGAAAAATAGGAAAGGAAGTGTTGGAAGAGATGTTTTTGAGTGGCAAAGGCGCCAANCAGATAGTCAGGGAAAANGGCCTCGAACAGATAACAGATGAGGCNTACTTGACGAACATAATCACTGAGATAATTCAGGCTCATCCCAAAGAAGTCGAAGAGTACCGAAAAGGCAAAGATAAATTGCTGGGGTTTTTCGTTGGACAAGTGATGAAAAAAACCCAAGGCAAAGCTAATCCTCAACTCACAAATAAATTGTTGTTAAAGCTTTTAAGGGGGTAAATTATGGAAATCTTATGGGCACCTTGGCGTATGGAATACATCCTATCGGATAAACCAGAAGGATGCATTTTTTGTAAATGCCTTAGTAGTAGTGACCATAAACAAAATTTTTTACTTTATTTTTCACAACATTGTTTTGTCGTTTTAAATCGTTTTCCTTACAATAACGGACATTTAATGGTAGTTCCTAATAGACATATTTCGGAGATTGAGGAATTAACTTCAGAAGAGTTGTCAGATTTGATGCAAACCATCAAATTATGCGTTATAGTATTAAAAAAAGCGCTTTTTCCCCATGGGTTTAATATAGGTGCAAATTTGGGAAAAACTGCTGGAGCAGGTATAGTCGATCATTTGCACTTTCACATAGTACCCCGTTGGGAGGGAGATACCAATTATATGCCGGTGATAGGAAACACCAAGGTCATGCCTGAGGTTTTGGAAAAGACCTATGAAAAACTTTTGCCCTTTTTTAAGGGAGGGGAGGATAAGCGATTATGACGTTTATTAAGCTTCTTATAGCTGCTTTTTTCTGTTTCGTAGCCATTACTTTTGCCTATCAGAATGATTTTAACGTCATAATTAAATATTGGGGTATAACCGAAGGTATAGAGGTTCCCTTTTTTGTAACGATAGTGGTGAGTTTCTTTTCAGGGGTAATAATAGGGGGGATAGGTGGACTTATCAATGACCTTTTGTTAAAAAGGGAGATAGCCAGGTTAAGGAAAGAGGTTCAGACTTCTGGAGCGGAAAAAGGGCTTCAATGATATTTTATGATCCCGATTCGGAGCCCCTTCTTTTTCCAGAGAAGTTAGTCTCATCTTTAAGTTTAGGGGGGTTAAATAGGCACTTATTAACGGTTAAGGAAAAGGTACTGATTCTTTTTCTGAAAAGGGATCTTAAGAGGGTTGTGAAATTCGGGGGTGGCAAACTTCATCTGGCTTGGAAGCCCTATCGGACGGTTTATCAATGCGAAGGCTTCACCACGGCCCTTTCTCCTTTTGGGGCCCCCAATGCGGTCGCTTTAGCGGAAGAGCTTTATGCCTTTGGAGGGAGGGTATTTTTGACTTTCGGCTACTGCGGATCTTTGAACCCAGACCTTCAAGGAGGTGACCTCTTTTTGCCCCAGCTGGCCATCAGGGAAGAGGGGACCTCTTATCATTACCTTCCTCCAGAGGAGATGGCCGAAGGAAGTGAAGAGGTTATAGAGTTTTTGTACGATTTCTTCAAAAAAAGGGGATTCACCGTAAAAAAGGGTACAATCTGGACTACCGATGCCATTTATAGGGAAACCAAAGGGAAAATAGAAACATATAGTTCCAAAGGATGTATGGCTGTCGACATGGAGACTTCGGCCATGTTTTGTTGGGGTAAGTTTAAAAACGCAAAGGTCGCTTCACTTCTGGTGGTAAGCGATGGTTTTATCGACGGAAAATGGCAGCCCTTTTTTAAAAATAGCTCTTTCATTTTGAAGATAAAAAAAATAATAAAATCTCTCACGGAAGCTTATAGTGCATTGAAAATATGAAAAGACAGGGAAGACTGCAACTCTTCCCTGTCCTTAAAATTTACTTGAACAATTTACTTTTCAATGTGAATTTTAATCTCTTTCTCTTTAGCCTTTTCCACCTTAGGCAAAACGATCTTCAGCACCCCATCTTTGTAAGTAGCTTTTACGTTATTTTCGTCAAAATCCACAGGTAATCTAATAGATCTTGTAAAAGCTCCATAGGTACGTTCAATTAAGTGATACCGCTCATCCTTTCTTTCGTGTTTCTTTTCTCCTTTAATAGTAAGGATACCGTTAGCTACCGTTACTTCTACATTCGATGGATCAACGCCAGGTAACTCAACAGTTACTATAATTTCATCTTTAGTCTCTGCCACATCAAGAGGAGGTATCCATTCGGCTCCTACTTCCTGTATTGAAGATTCTCCGAAAAATCTTTCCCACATACGATCCATTTCACGTTTTAAAGCTTCTATTTCAGCCCATGGCCTCCACTTTATTAATGCCATTTACATCACCTCCTTTCTTTTTAATTTTGTTCAGTTTCCTACCGAAAAAATAAACATGAGCGGTTTTTTTTCAAGTTTAATTATGCCTTTGCTCTTTTTGATTTTTGCGTTAAATTGATAAACTGATGATAGGGGTAATTGGGGGGGCTTCCTTAGTGATTACGGGAGAGTTGGAGGAAGAGATTTTCCTTCATACTCCTTTTGGTGAGCCTTCTTCTTCCATTAAGATTTTGAATTTAAAAGGGAAGAGGTTTGCCTTTTTACAAAGGCATGGGCCCAAAGGGGAGGTACCCCCTCACCGGATAAATCATCGGGCCAACCTGGAGGCTTTTTTTTCCTTAGGCATAAGGAAAGTCATCGGTGTTAATTCAGTGGGTAGTTTAAAGAGGGAGATACCCCCTGGTTCTATAGTGGTGCCTCATGATTTTTTATGCCCTTGGGCGATTGTGACCTTTTTTGAGGATAAGGCCTTTCACGTCTTACCCTCCTTGGATGAGGAGTTGAGGAAGGCCTTGATTAAGGCCTGTAAGAAAAACGGCTTTTTGGTCTTTGAGCAGGGCGTTTACGTTCAGACGATCGGTCCGAGGCTTGAGACCAAAGCGGAGGTCTTGTTTTTGAGCAGATTGGGGGGGGATGTGGTGGGTATGACCATGGCTCATGAGGCCACCTTGTGTTGTGAGAGGGGCATATCCTACGCGAGCCTTTGTACGGTTGACAACTACGCTCATGGGATAGGGGAGGGAGGGTTAAGTCAGGAGAAGATCAAGGAGATGGCTCAGAAGAATGCCCAAAAGGTGATAAAGGTCTTAGAGGAGTTGGAATTATGAGTCTTTTGATCAAGGGGGCAAAGATTTGGGGAAAAGAGACAGCGGACATTTACATTGAGGGGAATCGCATAAAAAGGATAGGGCCTCATTTGGATCTTACCTCCGATGAGGTTATAGAGGCAAAGGGCATGTGGGCCTTTCCGCCCTTCTTTAACGGGCATACCCATGCCGCTATGGTGCTTTTTCGAGGGTATGCTGATGATATGCCATTGAAGGAATGGTTGTCGCAAAAGATTTGGCCCCTGGAGGCCAAACTCACCGAAGAAGACGTTTATTGGGGTACAAAGCTCGCCTGTTTGGAGATGATAAAGTCGGGCACCTTGTTCTTTAACGATATGTATTGGCATTGGAGAGGGGTGGCCGAAGCGGTAAAGGAGATGGGTATAAGGGCCTGTGTTAGTGCGGTGTTCATTGACTTTTTTGATCGCTCTAAATATGAGGAACAAGTTCGTTTAAATGTAAAACTCTGGGAAGAATCTAAAGCTTATCCCTCAAGGCTTATCTTCGCCTTGGGCCCTCATGCCATTTACACTTGTTCTGAGGAAGGGTTGAGGTGGTGTAGCTCATTTGCAAAAGAACATGATCTTTTTATCCATATCCATTTAAGTGAGACCGAGGAAGAGGTAAAGGAATGTTTGAGGCTTAAGGGTTTAAGACCTGTGGAGTATTTGGAGAAGATCGGTTTTTTAGGCCCTAATGTAATAGCAGCTCATTCCGTATGGCTTTCCGAGAAGGAGATGGATCTATTAGCTCAATACGGAGTGAAGGTCGTTTATAATCCCGTTTCTAATATGAAGCTTTCGGTAAGAGGGGTTTTCCCTTATGGGGAATTGAGGAAAAGGGGGATAGAGATATTGCTGGGTACCGATGGATGTGCCTCTAATAACAATTTGGACATCCTCCAGAGTGCCAAGATAGGATCCCTTCTTCAAAAACACCATACAGGTGATCCTCAGGCGATGCCTGCCAAGGAGGCTTTGGAGATTATCACTCGAGCTGGGGCGAGGGCTTTTGGGATAGAGGCTGAGCTTAGGGAAGGGGACCTGGCGGATCTTATCTTGATAAACCCCAATGATGAGAGATTGGTCCCCGGCTTTGATCCCGCTTCGGATTTAATCTACTCGGCAACGGGTTCGGTGGTAGATACTGCTATATGCGACGGGAAAATCCTCATGAGGGGGAGAAGGGTGGAGGGTGAAGAGGAGTTGATAAAAGAGGTGCGAAGAAGGGCCTTTGAGCTTTTAAGCCGATGAAGTTCCTGCTTGATCAAGCCTTAGGAGGGCTTTGTAAATGGCTTAGGATTTTGGGATACGATGCTGTCTTTCTTAAAGCAGATCCGGAGACAATTTTAAGAAAGGCCCAAGAGGAGGAAAGGATCATCATTACCAGGACAAAAAGCCTTTTCGAAAAGATAAAGGGCAAAGGGGAGGTTCATTTTATAAAGGAAAATAAGCCCCTTCTTCAACTAAAGGAGCTTATGGGTAGTTTGGACCTCAAGGTCAAGGAAGAGGCTCTTTTTAGCCGGTGTCTACTGTGTAACGAAGAGCTCAAGGAGGCATCGCCTCAGGAAGTGAAGGAGAGGGTTCCGGATTTTATCTTTAAGACTCACACCCGTTTTTCCGAATGTCCCAAATGCCATAAGGTATTCTGGGGAGGGAGTCATTACGAGAGGATGATCAAGACCCTCAAGGAGGTTTTCGGTGAGGATCACTGGAGGTGAATTAAAGGGCAGAAGGGTAAAGGGGCCTCAAGGGAGGTTTTTAAGGCCTACTTCCGAAAGGGTCAGAAAAGCCATATTCGATTTGCTCGCGCCTTATGACATCAAGGGAAGGGTCTTGGACCTTTTCGCGGGCAGTGGTGCCTTGGGTTTTGAGGCTTTAAGCCGAGGGGCCCAAGAGGTGATTTTTGTGGAAAAGGACAAGGGGGTGGCGGATCTAATAAAGGAGAACATAAAGCTTCTGGAACTTGAAGGCCGAGCCGAGGTTTTGAACATGGAGGCTAAAAAATCGCTTCGAGTACTTGCGGAAAAGGGATTGGTTTTTGATTTGATATTAATGGATCCTCCCTACAGGGATTACGCTAAAATTGGCCTCATCCTGGATGAGATAAAGAGCAAAAAACTTCTCGCTCCCGAGGGTTTAGTGATCCTGGAGCATTCATCCCGAGAAAAGCCACTCCAAGCCTCTGGGTGGAGGCTCCTTTCTTATAGGCGTTATGGTGATACCGCCGTAAGTATTTTTATTTCCGAGGACGAAGGATGAGTTTATGTTCGAGTAGGTTTATCTCCACTATCTCCGCATCCACCGTTTTTTCCTCTCCAAAAAGGTTAATCAGGCGCAATTTCTCACCTTCGGGTATTATAGTGGCGATTTCGCTTAATAACTCTTCAAGCTTTCCATCCTTCAGCAAGTAAGCGGTTGATTGACACATGATTCACCTCCTTTTGAGAAATAATCGATGATGGACGAGGCTAAGGCTTCAAGCGTATATTCCTGAGGCATGACCTTTGGTTCTATTCCATATTTTTTTAAGGCTTGAGCCGTTATGGGGCCGATTACGGCCGCTTGGAGATGGGAAGGCCAATTTCGAGGCAAGGCCTTAAAGAAATTATGGACCGCTTGAGCACTAGTAAAGACCACAAGGTCTACCCCCTCCAACTCCTTTAGCAAGGAGGGCAGTTCAGGGGGCATTTCCACCTTATAAAGGTGAATCTCCGTCACTTCGGCACCCCCCTGGGTGAGTTTCTCCCTAAGGATAGGCCTTGCTTCTTTAGCCCTAAGGAGTAGGACCTTTTTCCCCTCGACCCCTCTTTTAAGCATCTCACAAGCTAAGGTCTCCGAGTCGTATGCTGAAGGCGTTAAATCGGCCTTTTGTCCATATTCCAATAAAGCCTTGGCCGTACCGGGACCAATAGCTGCGATTTTTGCCGAAAGAAGGTGACGTTTCTCTTGTGGGAGATACCGCTCAAAGAAAATCTTCACCCCGTTTTTGCTAGTAAAGACAACCCAATCGAAGCTCGAGAGATCCTCAACAAGCTCTTCAAAAAAAGGAGGTTTTTCCAAAGGGGTTATCTTTATGGTGGGGATCCATAATACCTGGATCCCCGCCTCTTCCAAGATGCTTTTGAGGGTGTTTTTTTCTTCTTGGGGTTTCGTTATTAACACCTTAGGCCGTTTTAAATTGAGCATATAAATATGCCTCGATGAAGTCATCTAAATCTCCATCCAGGACCCTTTCAGCATCGGTTCTTTCCACATTGGTACGGTGATCTTTTACCAATTTATAAGGTTGAAGAATATAGGATCGGATTTGGTTTCCCCAGGCGATCTCTTTTTGATTTTTGTGAATCTCCCTCCATTTCTCCAACCTTTTTTGCCTCTCCAGTTCGTAAAGTTTCGCTTTTAAAAGTTTTAAAGCCATTGCCTTATTTTGATATTGGGACCTTTCGTTTTGACATTGAACCACAATGCCGGTTGGCAAGTGAGTTATTCGAACGGCGGTTTCGGTTTTATTTACGTGTTGGCCTCCGGGACCGCTTGAACGGAAAGTCTCGATCTTGAGGTCCGATTCCTTGATCTCGATCTTTATGTCATCGGGGGTTTCGGGGAATACCGAAACCGAAGCAAAAGAGGTGTGACGGCGTCTGCTCGCGTCAAAAGGCGAGATCCTGACTAACCTATGAACGCCTGTTTCCCCTTTCAAATAACCGTACACGTACTCTCCTCGGATGAGCAAAGTGGCGCTTTTTATCCCGGCCTCTTCGCCTGGGCTTAAGTCGATTATTTCGCTCTTCCACCCCTTCTCTTCAGCATATCTCAGGTACATCCTCAATAACATTTCCGCCCAATCCTGGGCCTCAGTACCGCCTGCTCCGGCGTTTATGTTCAAAAAGGCGTTAGCCTTATCATCCTCTTCGGTGAAAAGCCTCTCGATCTCCCAACGTTTTACCTCGAGATGGAGCCTTTTGAGCCTCTGCTGGGCCTCTTGCAGGAATTCCCTGTCCTCCAAGGAGAACTCAAGCAGAGTCTGTATCTCTACTTCTTCCCTTTTTATTTGTTCCCAGCGTTGGATCTCCTTTTCGAGATGAGCCTTTTCTTGGAGTAATCTTTTCGCCTTCTGTTGATCGTTCCAGAAATCGGGCTTGGTCTCTTCCAATAGGATTTGATTCAGCCTCTCCAATTTTTGGGAAAGGTCAAAGATAGCCTCCCAGAAGGGCTATTCGGGTCTTTAAGTCCTCAAAACTCTGAAGTAATTCCTCGTACATCCCCTTACACCTCCCTCTTTAGGGAATCGGTCCATAAAATGATAATCACCATATTTCACTTCTACAAGAAATAAACCTTGAGCCGGAGCGGTAAGAGAAGCCTTTTTTCGATCGCGCGCTTCTAAAATTTCTCGGAACTCATGGGGTTTGATTTTGCCCCGGCCCACATCTATCAAAGTCCCTACAATGCTTCGGACCATCCCTCTTAAAAACCCGCTTGCCTCAAATAGGAGAAAAAGAAAGGGAGGATCAAGGGTGATCTCCGCCCTTAACATCTCTCGAATGGGGTTCTTGACGCTTGATCCGCTCAGTTGGAAACTGGAGAAATCGTGGCTACCTTTGAGGATTTCACAACACTCTCTCATTGCCTCAACATCCAAAACCTGAGGCACATGCCAACAAAAACGCCGGATAAGAGGAGACCGGATCGGTTTTAATAGGATCACGTATTCGTAAGTTTTGCTTTTGGCCCAATATCTCGGATGAAAAGCCAAGGGTACTTCCTCTATCTCATGGATCACCACATCCTCGGGCAACAGCGCGTTGAAGGCCTTAAACATGGCCTCAAGACTGAGCCCGGAGGTCGTTTTAAAGGAAGCCACTTGTCCCAACGCGTGTACCCCCCTATCGGTGCGACCTGCCCCAATGAGGTGGATCTCCTCTCCTAATACCTTTCTGATGGTATTCTCTATCACCTCTTGGACGGTTCGACGATTGGGCTGTTTCTGCCAGCCGAAGAAATCGGTTCCATCGTATTCGATCGTCAATTTTACGTTCCTCACAGCTTAATGGCGCCGCGAACGCATATCTCTTGACAACAATAGCAACATATGCACCTTTCTAAATCAAAGACGGGACGTTTGTCCTTTAACTTAATGGCCCCCGGCGGACATACTTGAGCACATTCTCCGCATCCTTCGCATTTTTGAACGTCCAACTTGGGTTTAGGTATGAAGAGCCTTCGTAGGAACTTAAGGGGTGAGGGTAGGGGAATTGTCCCTTTGGGTAATTTGAAGTTCTTCAGTTTCAAAGGATCCCCCAAAACCTTCACCTCCGGAAGGATACCGCGCTTTTGGGCTACCTTTAGGCTCAAAAGGGCCTCAGGGGGAAGGCCTAAACCCTCCAGGATAGCTCGATCGAGGGCCAAGGGATCTTTTGAGGCCACTAATTTTCCGATGAACCTCCGATCTCCCGAGGAGGGACCGTTCCCTTCCATCCCCCAAATGGCATCAAGGATGGTCAAAGAGGGTTTAACCGTAAGGGCGATCTCCAAAAGTAGGGTGGAGAAGCTTTCCCTATCAATGCCCGCTTTAAGGTGCCAGGATCCCTTTTTCGTCCCGGGGACACATCCGAACAGGTTCTTGACCCCCAGAGTTAAAAGGGTCATGGAGTGGGTTTTTAATTTTGGCAAATTGATTACGTGATCCACTTCCAACACCCGCGGGTCCAGTTCGAGTTTTTTAAAGGAGAACCCAGAAGGGGTATTTACGCTTACGGTTTGATCGAGGTTAATGATCTCAACTCCGCAGCTTTTTGCTACCTCTAACATGCCTGTCCTTTTTGCCACCAATTGAAAAGGTCCTAAAGAGGGGCTATCACCTATTATCACCTGGGCTCCTACGTCCTTCAGCATCTCCGTCAGGGCTCTCACTAATAACGGATGAGTTGTTACGCATTTCTCAGGAGGGGAGGCCCTTAAGAGGTTTGGCTTAATTAAGACCTTTTGAGCGGGTTTTATGATGTTTTCTATCCCTCCCAAGGCGGAAAAAAGTTCTTCCAGCGTACTTTTTAAGGCTTTCAAGTCATAAGAAGGGCAATCCAGGGAGATTACGGGGATCATCTTACTTGGGGGCGAAGTTCAAGTTTTGCGCTAAGTTTTGAAAGATCTTTTCTATTTCCTCCTTCATCCTGGGGTCTACATCATAAGGAGATATACCCCTTTTGTCGGCTTCTTGAATTGAGGAAAGATAGGGGAAATGTCCCAAAATCGGTATACCCTTCATCCCTTCTTCTATAAACCTCTTGTCCTCTTCTGAGTTCACTTTGTTTCCCACCCCGAAGATCCTTTTCACCCCCAGTTGTTCCGCCAGGTCTTTGATCTGCCAAGCGGTACAGATGCTTCTCTGTCCCGGTTCAACCACCACTAAAAAGGCATCGACCCCTTTGGTGCTACCACGACTCAAATGTTCGAGGCCTGCTTCCATATCTACGATGACGAACTCGTCTCGTTTGACCAGGATGTGATGGAGCAACGCCTTAAGGAGGGCGTTTTCCGGGCAAAAGCAACCACTTCCAGCCTTTTGGATGGTCCCAAGTATTAAAAGCTTAATCCCATATTTGGTTTTACTGAAAGCATCGGGGATGTCGTCCACTTTGGGGTTGAGATTAAAGACGCCATCTGGCGTCACTTCGGTTCGTTCCTTAACCAATTCCTTCATCTGGGATAGAGGCTTTACCCCCTTTAATTCTTCCTCTTTAAACCCAAGAGCTGATGCCAAATTTGCGTCAGGGTCCGCATCTATGGCCAAGACCTTATAGCCTCTTTCCGCCAGAAACCGAGCTAACCCTCCTGCTATGGTGGTTTTTCCAACTCCTCCTTTTCCCGCGATGGCTATTTTCATTTCTCCACCATTTTATCCATAAATTCCCTTTTGACCAACTCCAATTCCTCTTCCCGGTTCTTTACCTCCCCTTTGATTCTGGCTTCCAGGAGGCGCTTGAATATCAAATTATAACGAGGGCCCGGAAAGATCCCCAAGTCCTTTAGATCCTTTCCCCTGAGTTCCGGTTTTATCCACCGCAGGCGCGATACGAAATCCGCTAAAAGCTTCTGGATCTCCTTTTCTTCGCTTATAACCATAAGATACAAAAGGATCTCCACACTGAATGGGCTTAAGGACTCGTAAACCTTATAAGGATCCGTTTCCCTTTTGAGTTGCCAAAGCGTTTTTTGGGCCTTTTTCCTCTCGTCCAGAAGTTTTTTTCTCAAGGAGGGTCCCAAATTAAGCCTTTCACAAAACTCCACTTTACTTTCTTCTTTGAGCGATTCAGTAAGGGAGAGAAGATAAACCACGTAGGGTTCAATTTTTTCGGGCAAAAAGAGTAGATTATACCAGTTCAATACCTCTTGAGTCTTAAGGAGGTAAGCTTTCGTTTTAATCGATAGGTTTAAATCCGGGTGAAACACCTTTAATAATCCCAGTTCTTCCATCTTCGAAAGGATCATAAGGGGATCGGGTTCTTCCAAAATCAATTTCAATTCGTTAAAAAGCCTATGACCGCTTAATTTTTCTACCACTCCCGAATTGATGGCCACTTTCATGAGCGATTCGGTCTGGCGATCCAGCCTAAAACCGAAACGGGCCTCAAAGCGAAGGGCTCTAAAGATCCTGGTGGGATCTTCTATAAAACTCATGCCGTGTAACACCCTTATCTTCTTTTCCTTTAAATCCCTTTGGCCCCCGAAAAAGTCTATGAGTTCCCCAAAGGAAGAGGGGTTTAGGTCTACGGCCAATGCGTTTATGGTGAAGTCCCTTCGGTATAAATCCATCTTAAGGGACCCTCTTTCCACCTTAGGGGGAGAAGCGGGTTCTGGGTAAAACTCGATTCTCGCAGTGGCCACATCCACCTTAAATCCTTCGGGGAGAAAAAGAGAAGCGGTGCCCATCGCTTTATGGACTTTGTAGTGAAGGCCCAAATCTTCCGCAATGGCCCTACTGAAAGTTATAGCATCCCCTTCGACCACTATGTCTAAGTCCATGTTCTTATTGCCCGTTAAAAGATCCCGGACAAAACCTCCTACCAAATAAGCCTTCATCTCCATTTTGATGGCCAATTCTCCTGCTTTTCGCAAAAATTGGAGCAAAAAAGGCGGCAGCCGGTCTTCCAGTAGGGTTTTGAGGTTTTTCCTCCGCCCCCTTTCTTCTTTTAAGGTGAAACCAGTCGCAAACCCCTCAAATGCCCTAAGTATTTCGCTTTTGGTGACGCCTCCTACAAGTTTATCTTCCTTTATTACGGGTAAAAGCCTCTCGTTTCCCGATATGATCTTTTCATAGATTTCCCATAAGGGGGTTTCCTCCCTGAGAATGGGGACTTCTTTTCTCATAAATTCACTCACTTTCCTTTCACCCAGTCCATGTAAGACACCTTTTTCGACCTCTTCCCAACTTATCAATCCCAGAAATTTTTCGTTTTCCGCTACCGGTAATACTCCTAAGGCGAACTTTTGCATAATCTCATGAGCTTCTTTCAAGGTGGTCTGAGGAGGGATCGTCTTAAGAGGAGAGATCATTATGTCTTTGGCCAAAATTCGCGGTTCAACCACATTAGGCAATAATTTGAGCAACTTTTCCTTAACCTCTTGAGGGGTCATATTTTTGAGAGTGGCGGAGGCTGCAGTGGGATGTCCTCCTCCCCCAAACTCGATGGCTATTTTACTAACGTCCACCTTTGAAGTCTTAGAACGCATAATGAGAAGTACTCTGTTTTCCATTTTTAAGATCACAAAAAGGGCATCTCCGCTTTCCATTCCTCTGAGCTTGTGAACGAGGAAGGCCACATCTTGTAAATACTCATCGGAAGAGGCCGAGGTGATGACTATTTCGGATCCGTTGATATGGTACCTTTCGGCGTTTTCTAACATTTGACTGAGAAGTTTAATTTGTTCGGGGGTCATTTCTCGAGCCATAATATCATTTACCGCTTTCAAATCGGCCCCGAGTTCAATGAGAAAAGCAGCCTCTCGTAAGTCTTCGGCGGTCGTGGAAGGAAAGGTGAAAGACCCCGTATCCTCGTAAATCCCAATTAACATTATGGTGGCTTCATCCTTAGAGATTGGTATCCCTCTTTCCCTCAAAAGGCGCGTCATGATGGTGGTATTCGCCCCCTTTGGTTCGATCACCTCTACATTGCCCCGGAAGTCATCGGGAGAAGGGGGATGATGATCGTAAATATGCACTTCTACTGCCTCTTTTTCCAAAAGCCGAGCAAAAACGCCTATACGAGATCTCTGGCGGGTATCCACCACTATGAGCCTTTTGATCTCAAGAAGATTCACTTCTTTTAGACGTTTTAAGTTGAAGAGATAGAAAGCTGAACTTATCAAAAAATCCCTGAGGCTTCTTTCCTGTGAACCCGGAAATACTACAAAGGCGTTGGGATAAAGTTTTTGAGCCGCGATGATAGAGCCCAGGGCGTCAAAATCGGCATTAAAATGAGTTAAAATTACCTCCATCCCTTTTCAAAGTTAAACGAGCCCCCAATGGGTGTAAAGGCATAGTTTTTATGTTAAAATTTTATAATGATGAGGAGAAAAGGATTCGCGATTTTTATGGGATTTCTGTTCGGAATAATAGGGATACCTCTATTTTACTTCACCCACTCTTTACCACCCCTTAAAGATATCAACAGTTGGAGACCCCCTGTAATCACCAAGGTAATCTCCGATGACGGAAAGGTGGTGGGTGAACTCTTTCTTCAGCGGAGGATCCTCGTTCCTAACGAGAAGATCCCTCGTTTGCTCAAACAGGCTTTTGTAGCCGCTGAGGATGCGGATTTTTATCGGCATAAAGGGATCTCACTTGTGGGGATCGCCAGAGCCATGTTAAAAAACGTGGAGGCTGGAAGGGTAGTCCAAGGCGGAAGTACTATTACCCAACAACTGGTTAGATCCTTGATCCTTGATCCCGAAAGGACGCTTTCCCGAAAGATAAAAGAGATGATTTTGGCCTGGCGCATCGAACAGCAATTGACTAAGGATGAGATACTTTTCCTGTATCTTAATCAAATTTATTTGGGACACGGTAATTATGGTATAGGAGCAGCAGCGGATTATTATTTCGGTAAATCTCCTGATAATTTGAATTTAGCCGAAATTGCATTATTAGCCGGTTTGCCCAGGGCACCAGAACTTTACTCACCTTATCGTAATTTCGAATTGGCAAAAAGGCGTCAACTTTATGTATTAAATAGAATGGTTGAAGAAGGATACATCTCCGAACATGAAGCCCGTATAGCTTATGCTACTCCTTTAAAATTGAAAGAGCATGATCGTGAACTTCAAGAAGCTTCAGCTTACTATGTGGATTATGTAAGGCAGTATCTTTTGAATCGTTATGGTGAAAAAACCGTATATGAGGAAGGTTTAACGGTTTATGTGGCAATGGATTCTCGACTTCAAAAGGCCGCTTTTAACTCTGTTCGAGAGGGAATTTTAAACATCAGTAAAAGACAAGGCTATAAAGGGCCGGAGAGAATACTTAAGGAAAAGGAGATCAAAGATTTCTGTAAGGCTCTCCAACAGGAGAATAAGAGGATAGAAGTAGGCAAGGTTTATCTCGGGGTTGTTCTTAATGCTGAAAAGGATAAAGTGTGGGTTAGTATGGGTAAGGAAAAGGGGTACCTTGAATCTAAAAATCTCAATTGGCTTAAGGGAGGTCTCAAAAGAGGGTATGTTATAAGGGTTAAAGTGAAAGAGAGAGTTGAGGATACCTTTAGGCTTGAGCTTTATCAGGAGCCCGAGGTGGAAGGTGCCTTTTTGGCCATGGAATTACCCACTGGTTATGTTAGAGCTATGGTGGGGGGTTATGACTTTCATCGGAGTCAATTTAACCGAGCTCTTCAGGCTAAACGCCAACCTGGTTCAGCTTTCAAACCACTGGTTTACGCAGCGGCCTTAACGAAGGGGTTTACTCCGGTTAGCAAGGTTTTAGATGTCCCAGTGGTCTATCCCGAGGAGAATTGGAGGCCCATGAATTATCAAGGGCGTTTTTACGGTCCGGTGACCTTAAGGTTTGCCTTGGCTCAGAGTCTGAATTGTGCGACCGTTAATCTGGCAAGGGAACTGGGGATAGATTACATTATACAATTCGCAAAACGCTTGGGGATCAATTCTCCCCTTAGTAGAGACCTTTCCACCGTTTTAGGTTCTTCGCCGGTCACGCTTTTGGAGCTTCTAAGAGCCTTTGCCGTTTTTGCTACCGGTGGGCATCTTGTACAACCCATCTTCGTAAAAAAGGTGGTTGATAGAGAAGGAAAGGTATTGGAAGAGAACGAGCCCTTGCCCTTGGAGGGAGAGCTTCGTAAACAAGGGATCGAGCCTCAAGGGCAGTATAATCCGCAAGTCTTAGACGAAGGCGTCGCCTATCTTATGACCAACATGCTCCAATCGGTAGTAAAGGAAGGTACTGCTCAAATGGCCAAAAGTCTCGGTTGGCCGTGTGCAGGCAAAACGGGGACTACTGATGATTACAAGGACGCTTGGTTTATAGGATACGTGCCCCACCTTATCGCGGGGGTATGGGTGGGATTCGATAAGCCCAGGTCCTTGGGACCAGGTGAAACAGGAGCAAGGGCTGCTTTGCCCATATGGGTTAATTTTATGAAAGAGGCCCTTTCAGGACTTGTGCCCCACGACTTTCCTTTACCCGAAGGGGAGGTGGTGTTTATAAGAGTCAATCCCGAAACCGGCTTGCCCGCTTCTCCTGAAGAGGAAGGCGTGTTTGAACCTTTCCTCCAACGGGTAGGACCTTCCCCTCAAGCTACGCCCTCTTTGCCAGACGCTTCTCCGCAGCCTCAAGAATAAGGCCTAACATCTCCGGGTAACTTATACCCCCTATCTCTGCCATTTTGGCTAAATGTCCATCCCAACACCAACCGGGATTGGGGTTGACCTCTAATAATTTTGGATTCCCTTCGTCATCTAAACGCCAATCAAAACGGCAATAGTCCCTACACTCAAGTCTTGAAAATAATTTTAAACAACAATCAATGATAAACCCCTTAACTTCTTCGGATAATTCGGCTTTGATCGATCGGATTTTTCCATAAGGCGAGTTTGGTAACCATTTAGCCTCATATCCACATATCCTCGGTAAGTCTGGAGGTAATTGTGAATAATCCTCTTCAATAATAGGAAGCACTATGAAGTCATCGGGCGGATTTCCTATAATCCCCACAGTTAAATCTTTCCCCCTGAGGAATTCCTCAATAAGAATTGGTTTGTCATAACCGAAATTTTCACGAGTCTCATGAATAACGTCAAGTAACTCTTCAAGGGTATTCACTACACTACGTGCAGTAATCCCAAAACTTGAATCACCAAACACCGGTTTGACAATCACGGGAAAATCCAACGGAAGGTCAAAGCTGATATCTTCCGATTTTATTAACACACCCGAAGGTACGGGGATCCCCATTTCCCTCGCAACACCCCGTATCAGCGACTTATCATAACAGTATATTAAACAACGAGGGCCAGAACCAGTGTAAGGTATCCCTAATATTTCCAACAAAGCAGGGATATGAGCTTCTTTTAATGGATCATTGAAATAACCTTCATCGCATAGATTAAAGACAAACTTGATTTTCGGTTTCATTTTTATAAGATCAAAGATTAATGTATCGTGATTATCGAGATAACTGAATTTATAATCCTCTAACTCATTAAGGGCTTCTTTTAACTTATCGATGGTATAAATGTCATCATCGTCAAAGATTCCCATAGGTTTTAAGGGATCTGGTTTTCTTTTATCGCCTAATAGAACCACCACATGTTTTAATTCTCTTTTCACTTTCTTTTTGACAAAGCTCCATTCTTTTTTTGCAACTGCGCTTACAAAAATGCGTCTCTCCATCATTCCTAAATCTTGGTTTCGGTGAGAATGGCTTACAAATTCCTTATGAAACGTTATATCACTGAAGCCTGCCGTCTGAAGGAGTTCCTTTAGAGCTTCCCGAGTGTAGAGTCTTTCAGCGTAAAATCTATCGGCAATGACCCCCTTTTCCACATGGGTTATTATCTCTCTACATATTAACCTTTCCCCATCGCTCGAGAGACTCCTTTCTCTACAAACAAAGTGTTTTTTATCTATCCATTCCCAACTTCTCGGCTGAAAATGTGTTTTTAAATACTCGCCATCGGCTACATCGATAAAAATTCGTCCCCATGGTTTTAGAACTTTAAAAACTTCCTTTAACAGTTTGAGATCGTCTTTGAGTGATTCAAAATAACCAAAGCTATTACCCAAAATCAACACCAGATTGAAACTATCAGGGCTATAAGGGAGCTTTAAAGCATTGCCTTCTCGGAATTTGACATTTAACCCTTCTTTTTTTGCTTGATTTTTGGCCTTTTGGATTAAATAATGTGACCTATCCAGTCCTTCCACATACTTGAAACCTCTCCTTGCGAGTTCTAAACTATGCCTTCCATGTCCACAACAAAGATCTAATATTTTATCGTCAATTGAGGGTTTTAATATGTCAAGCAATATATCAACTTCAATTTTGGTAATAAGGGGATCATCCACCAGATCACCGTCCGTTTTCAAATAGAGGCTATCAAAGACCTGAGCCCACCAATTAGGACTAACCTTATCTTCCAAATTCTCTATCGGCCCTAAGCAGCGAGAGGAAAAGTTATTTGGCCTTTGTCGATTGGTGTTGGAAACGTTTTTTCTCACGTGTTGATCCATCTCCGTCCCCCTATAAGGTTTTTCTGATTGCAAATTTTCTCCAAGTGATCCCTTTTTGCAAGAGGTTTTTTAAAGAGTTGACAAACTTGTGTTTTTGGCATACAAATTTAGAAGGATTTTTGGGAATGAAAATTTTAGAGGCTTTAAAGAGGGGCAAAAGGATTTCTTTAGCATTAGGGCTCGATATAGGTTCCAGTAACATCAAATTGGTCGAACTTAAACCCGAAAAAGACGTCTATCGGCTGGAAAAAATCGCTTTACAACCTCTTCCGTGGGGTAGTGTTCCCCAAAGGGGTTATATCGATTTGGTAAGCATAGGAGAAACGTTGCGGATACTGATTAATGCACATAAGCTAAAAAGAAAAAAGGTAGCAACTTCTCTGGCTGGGCATGGAGTAATAGTGAAAAGATTAGTTATACCTCCCATGAGTCAAAAGGAACTTGAGGAAAATTTAAGAATAGAGGCCAAAAAATATATTCCCGATGTAGAAGAGGTAGTATTAGATTTTCATATATTATCTCAAGCAGCAGAAGTTATGGATATTTTACTTGTAGCAGCTAAGAAAGAAATAATTAACAATTATATTACTATTTTGCAAGAACTAGAATTGGAACCTGCCATAATAGATGTTGACGCTTTTGCATTGCAGAACGCTTTTGAAATAAATTATCCTCATGAAGTTGAAAATGTGGTGGCCTTATGTGATATTGGTGATAGTGTGACTACAATAAATGTAGTTAAAAACGGAGAATGTCTATTTACAAGAGATGTAGCTATTGGAGGGAGGTTTTATACTGAGGAATTACAAAAAGAAATGGGTATAGGGTATGAAGAAGCCGAGTCCCTTAAGCTTAGCCTTAAGGATGAGAAGAATCCTAAGGTTAATAAAGTCATCAATAGAGTTTCGCGCCTTATTTCGCTTGAGATAGCCAAATCCTTGGATTTCTTCTCGGCTTCCTATCCGGATGAGAAGATCAATAAGGTTTATATAACTGGAGGTACTACCAAAGTGCCGGGGCTTAAAGAGATAATAGAGGAGCGGTTAGGGATTACCGTCGACTTTTTCAATCCATTTAACAATTTGATAGTGGAGGCCAATAAGTTTCCCTTCGATTATTTGAAGGAAATTGCGCCTTTTAGTGCGGTGGCGGTAGGTCTTGCTCTCAGGAAGGTGTGAGAGATGATCGAGATAAATCTTTTGCCTCTCAGTGAGATTCGCGAGAAAGAGAAGAAACGTTTTAAAATTTCGATATCCCTTCTTCTTACAAGTTTAGCGATATTAGTGTGTGTTTACTTAAAATGGACGGCCAACCGAAAAGAACATAGCCTAGACGAAAACATCGCGAGGATAAACGAGGAGATAAAGAAGTTGGATCTTCTTCTTAAAGAAGTGGCTCAATTAAAAAACGAAAAAGAAGCCTTAGAGAAACGTTTGAAGGTAGCCGAAACTTTGGAGAAGGGCAGACTCGAGGCCGCCCTAATAATGATGGAGTTGAGTAAGAGGGTTCCGGAAAAGCTTTGGCTTGAAGGATTGGAGAAAAAAGGGGAGTCAATGAAGTGTAATGGCATAGCTTTAGATGAGGAGACCGTAGCCGATTTTATGACTGCTCTCAAAGGTTCTCCTTATATAAAGAAAGTGGAGCTCGAATCGGTAACAAAACATTCGATAGGAGGAGTGGATCTCAAAAAATTTATCTTAACTTGTGAATTTAGGATGGATTAAATGACAAAATTAAAGTCAATAAAAAGGGAAATTCTTGTAGTTATTTTAGTATGGATAGGTATTTTTGCTGTATTCTGGCAAGTTTTTTATAGACCCCAAAAATTAAGAATTATCGAAAAAGAGCAACGTTTGGAACAGTTGATAAGTGAAAGAGATCGCAAAAAGGCGATGGCTCAACAGTTAGATAAGTATAGAATGGAAATGGCCGAGATACGCAATAAACTGGCGGAGATTATGACAAAATTACCGGACGAAAAAGAGGTACCAGGTTTACTCAAGATGGTGTCTTTAGTAGGTAAAAGTTCAGGTTTAGAAATTGAGTCCTTTCAACTCAAGGGAGAAGAAAGGAAGAGTTTTTATGCAGAGGTACCTTTTGAGATGAGTTTTGTAGGTAACTATCATCAAATTGGAATGTTCTTTTATCAGGTAGGTCAGCTTCCGAGGATAATAACTATAAAGGAGTTCTCCTTTTCTCCAATTAAAGAAGCCTCAGGAGGAAAAAGTTTTGTAAGACTTAAGGGAGTATGTAGAGGTGCTACTTATTACTTTATAGAAGAAATCCCTTCAGCAGGTAAAAAGGATGAGAAGAAATCTTAAAGGAATTTTTATCATTTTACTTTTTGTCCTTTTTCCCTTATTTAATGTCTTAAGTGAGCAAAAGGTGCTCATTTTTGATCCGGAAACGGTAAGGGATCCCTTTAGACCCTTTATAAAAAGAGAAGAACCTATTAGGCCTGAAGGAGTAATTGAGTCTCCTCTCTTACAATATGAATTGAATCAATTGAAACTTGTGGCGATAATCGTGGGGGGAAATGAGGATAGGGCTATGGTGGAAGATTCCGAAGGGAAAGGGTATATCATTCGAGTAGGTGATTATATAGGCAATCGATTCGGGAGGGTAAAACAGATAAGAAGAGATGCTGTGATTATAGAAGAGGTTTACAAAGACATCGTGGGACGAATTCGAACAAAAGAGATCATTTTATATCTTCATCCTCAAGAGAAAGGAGAAAAGAAGTCATGAAGCTTAAGGTTGTATTATTCATCATAATGCTCGGATTGTACGGAATATTTTCTAAGCTTTCTCCAGTTATGGCTTCTCCTTCGACAGATTCTATTTCTATTTTAGAACGTTTGATGAAAGGCGAGAAAGAGTATATGGGGACCCGGATAAGCTTAGATTTAAAGGATGCGGATTTACCCAATGTGTTGAGGTTATTTGCTGACGTAGCGAAGGTTAACGTTTTAGTCACGGAGGAGGTTAAGGGAAAGGTGACATTACGTCTTTTGAATGTTCCTTGGGATCAAGCGCTTGATATCATTTTGGTTACTAATAATTTGGGTATGGAATGGGTAGGTAATGTCATTCGCATTTCTACCTTAGAAAGACTTCAGAAGGAAAAAGAGGCAAGGGCACAAACTAAAGTCGCGGAGGAAGCGGTAAAGCCTATAAGTACCGAATTAATACCCGTAAGTTATAGTAAGGCCTCAGATCTCGTTCCTAAGGTGAAGGATCTTTTGAGTGCTCGGGGCAGTGTGGTAGTTGACGAAAGGACCAATACCTTAATCGTTAAGGATGTGGAGGACAGGATCCTTAGGGTTAAGGAGCTTATAAATCGCTTAGACTCTCAGACTCCGCAAGTATTAATTGATGCGAAGATCGTGGAAGCTACGACTGAATTTAAGAGGGAGTTGGGTATAAGCTGGGGAGGAGCCTATAGCACTACTTATGAAGGGGATAAGGTATCGATTTCTGGGGCCTCTGAGGGCACGATGAAACAATCGGGTACTTCGGATTATGTGGTAAATCTTCCTGCCACGGTGGGCATTGGGTCGGGAGGAGCGTTGGATTTTTATATTGGGAATATAGGGCGCTTTTTTGAGGCAAAACTTTCAGCTATGGAACAGAAAGGGCTGGGAGAGGTCATTTCGAGTCCGAGGGTTGTCACTTTGGATCATACCGAAGCTTACATTGAACAAGGCATAAGGATCCCCTATTTGAAGCTCACCCCCGAAGGTACGGTTTCGACGGAGTTTATAGATGCCACCCTCAAACTTACGGTTACCCCTCATGTGACTGCCAATGGACACATTAAGCTTGACATAGAATGTTCCAAGGAAACCCCGGATTGGTCACGCATAGTTCAAGGTCAGCCCACTGTTAAAAAGAGCCGGGCTAAAACGCAATTGATGGTAAAGGACGGAGAAGTGATCGTCTTGGGTGGGATTTATGAATATTCTAAGACTGGCAGCACCCAAGGGGTTCCGGGTTTAAAGGATTTACCACTTGTCGGTTGGTTGTTTAAAAGCAAAACCAAAGCGGAAGATAGAAAGGAATTATTGATCTTTATCACTCCACGGATAATTACGCCTATGGCTAAAAACTAACTTATGTTGTTTTTGTTAAAAAAGAAGCTTCTTCTTTTCTTCCTTGTGTTAATATTAGTGGGGAATACTTTCGGATCCCCAGTTTTTGTGCGCGATTTAAAGGGGTGGCAAGAAGAAGGATGCATCAAACTTGTCATTTTTTTGGATAAGGAGGTTTCGTATAAAATAGGTTTTTTAAAAGAAGATCCTTTACAAAGACGACCTCCGCGCCTTTATATAGATCTTACCCCTGCGAGAATTTCCAAAGAGGTTTCTCGTTTTTTGGAATTAGGCCTAAAAGGTCATAAGGTAAGAATGGGTCAATTCAATGCTACTACCGTTAGGGTGGTAGTCGAAGGTTTAAACGTTCGTGATCATAAGGTTTTCAAATTAGAATCTCCTTTTCGTTTTCAAATAGAATTGTATGAAGAGGAAAGCACTCCTTCTCAAAGGATTCAACCTTTAACCTTAGTTATAGATCCTGGACACGGAGGGAAAGACCCAGGAGCCATCGGTCCTACCGGTTTAAAAGAAAAGGACGTGGTTCTTAAAGTGGCAAAGATTTTACGAGAAAAGGTCAAGAGTCGTTTGGGATGGAGAGTGGTATTGACCCGTGAGGGTGACGAATTTCTGCCGCTGGAAAAACGCACGGAAATCGCTAATAAAGTGGGTGGGGATCTTTTCCTTTCTATTCACTGTAACGCTTCTTACAATAGGTTCCAAAAAGGCGTAGAGACCTATTTTTTGAGCTTCACCACCGACCGTGAAGCCCTAAGACTCGCGGCCCGGGAAAACGGAGTACCTCCTTCACAGATAGATGCCCTTCAATTAATCTTATACGACCTCATGTTGAGGGCGAAAGTCGATGAATCGGAAACACTTGCCTCTTTAGTCCAAGCCTCCTTGATAGGTTCCCTCAACAATCCTCATTTTCAGACTCACGATCTTGGCGTCAAACGCGCTCCCTTTATAGTCCTTGTGGGGGCCAAAATGCCCTCGATACTTGTGGAAATTGGTTTTATAAGCAATCCAGAGGAAGAACAAAGGCTTAAAGATGATTCATATTTGGAAAAAATAGCCGAAGGAATACTACAAGGCTTGGAAAATTATGCCAAAACATATCTTACTTCCAAATTATTCACGAGAGGGCAATCCAAATGAAATCCAGATTGTTTTACGGATGGATAATCGTAGGGGTAGCTTTTATTTCTATGGCTTTTTGGATGGGAATAAGGGCGAGTTTTTCGGTCTTTTACAGTCATTTGGTAGAGGTTTTTTCATGGGGAAGAGGGGAAGCCGCAGTAGCCCAGTCAATAACTTTTGTGATGTATATGGTCTTTGTTCCCATTATTGGTACCCTTATTGATCGTTTTGATCCTCGGAAAGTCACGGTTTTAGGCGTTACTATTTGCGGAATTGGACTAATTCTATGCGCTTTTATTAAAAATTTGTGGACAATGTATATCTATTATGGAGTAATTACTGGGACCGGCATTTGTTTTATAAGTATAGTGACATATTCCGCTATTTTGTCCCGCTGGTTTGAAAGAAAAAGGGGGCTTGCTTCGGGAATTGCCACTTCAGGGATGGGAGTTGGTACATTTGTGTTAGTAGTTCTCACAGAAAGGATGATTCAACTTTTTGGGTGGCGTGAGGCCTTTGTTATTTTAGGGATTATCACCTTAGGATTACTTTTGCCCACAAATGGCCTTTTGTTGCGTTCTAAACCCCAAGAGATGGGTCTTGAAGTGGATGGATTATCCCATTCTTTGTTTAATGGAAGGATAAATATAATTAATTACCGTTTTTGGGATGCTTTGAGGACAAATAAATTTTGGTTTCTTGTATGTTTTGCCTCTTTTGCTCTTATGGGCATTCAAATCATACTAGTCCATAATGTGAGATTTTTAGTGGATAAGGGTATAGATATCAAAATTGCTTCATTAGCTTTTGCGGTAGTAGGAATAATTTCTTCTATTTTCAGGATCGTTTGGGGATGGCTTTCCGATAAAATAGGAAGGGAGTTGTCATATAGTATTGGGGCTATATGCTTGGCACTTAGCGCTTTATGGCTTATTTTTGTACATCCGGAGAATGACCTTTCTTTGTATCTTTTTGTCTTATTTTTTGGAATAGGATGGGGGGCTACTGCTCCTTCTTTTATGGCTGTAGCAGCTGATTTGTTTAAAGGTGAGCAATTTGGAGCTATTTATGGTTTTTTCGAGTCCGCCATGTATTTATTATCAATAATTGGGGTTTGGATAGCGGGTTATATTTTCGATAAATTTGGTACTTATACGCCTTCGTTTTTATTGGTAATCGGTTCTTCTTTGATTTCCATCTTGTTTCTGTGGATTACTGCACCAAGAAAGTTTCGAAAACTTTAATTATTCAAAAATATTTTTATAGTTTCTAATAATTTAGAACGATCGAAGGGTTTAGTTAATAAGAAATCAAAGGGTATATTTTCGCTTAGGTTTGGATAACCGGTAATACAAATAATTTTGACAGTAGGAGAGAGTTTCTTTAAAGATGTTATTAAAGTTTTTCCATCAATATTAGGCATTACAAGATCTACTATAACGATCTTTAAATTGCTTCTTAAACTCTTAAATAATTCCAAACCTTCTTCTGGATTTGTTGTTCCAATGACATTGATTCCTTCTTTTTCGAGTACCTCTTTTATAAAGGAAATTACGCTTTCCTCGTCATCTATGACTAAAATTGGATGTGTCCACTTGGGAACGGAAGTTATAATTTTCTCTTGCTGTTGTAAAAGAGGTAAATATATGTGGAAAGTAGTTCCTTGTGATACGTAACTTTCAACCTCGATATTGCCTTTATGTTCTTTTACTATTCCATAAACCACTGCTAACCCAAGTCCTGTGCCTTTGCCTCTTTTCTTTGTAGTGAAAAATGGATCGAATATATAAGGGAGATGCTCAGGAGGTATCCCTATACCTGTATCGGAAATGGATAGTTTTGCTTTTTTGTCTCCCCCATTTTCTATAATGGTAGTGGAGACCTTTAAAATTCCGCCTTGAGGCATAGCATCAAAGGCATTAAGTATAATATTCACTATACACTGCTCAAGCATCAGCGGGTCAGCTTTTAACACTAAAGGTTTTTCATATAAATTAACGATAATTTTAACGTTTGGTGGTTTAAGATTATTTATCAATTTCATACTTTCGTTAACCACCATATTTAAATCTATTGTCACCATATCTAATGGTTTTTTTCGGGCAAAATCTAATAATTTAGATACGATTTGAGAAGCTGAACGTGCTGCTTGTTCTATATTGTTAAGTCTCTGTAAAAATGATTCTGTTAGTGATTCTTGCATTCTTAACAATTCTACGTTTCCTAAGATTGCAGATAATATATTGTTGAAATCATGGGCGATTCCTCCTGCCATTATACCTATTGATTCCATCTTCTGTGAATATATAAGTTCTGCCTGCATTTTCTTTCTTTCAGATATATCTCGGCAAAATAATTGTATGTATTTTTGATCGTTTATCTCTATCAAAGATGCACTTATTTCTAATGGTATTCTACCGCCGTCTTTAGTATAATGCTCTGTTTCATAGAATAAATTATGTTGTTCTGTAAGTTTTTGTATTTTTCTTTCCCAAGACATTGATTTATTAGGTACTTCAAGCATTTGAATGTTTAGACCTTCTAATGTCTCAATTCCATGGAGCTTTGAGGCATAAGGATTAGCTTTAATAATAGTGCCTTTAAGATTCGTAAGTATTATGCCTTCATTTGCATTTTCAAAAAGTGCGTTTAATAAGGTTTCGCTCATATGTAGTTCTTTGTTTCTTTCTTCAAGCAATTGTTCCAATTTATAAGAATATTCGGATAGTAGTTCTTTTTCTTTTGCAAGTTCTTGTGTTAATGTTATCTCCTTTTGTAAGCGTTTGTTATCAAGATATCTAAAAATTAACAATGTTAAATTGATAATAATCAAGAAAAAGAAATTTACAATAAAAAGCATTTTATTAGTAAAAAAGAACAAAGCAGGGAAAATGTAAGTAGCACAAATAACAGAGGCGACAGAAAGGGCCCAAGTCATTTGCAAGGGTATCATTCCTAATACTACAATTGAGAGTAGGATCAGACCCGCATAGTAAGAGGAGTGAGGTCCTTCATGGTTTAATATCATTAATTCTATTACTACAGCACACAAAAAGGTGGTGACTAAAATAAAGAGGTTTAAAGGCGGTCTTTTGTTTCGTAACTTGCTAAATACAAAATAGCATAGTATTAAAAATGCAGAGATCAATGTCCTCAATAAAAGAAAAAAAGAGAAACGAGCTGGTACAGTGAGATAATCCAATAAGGAAAGAATTAGAAATAGAAAGGCCCCTAAAAGAAGGAGAAACTCTACACGCTTATAAGTGATCTTATAAAATTCTTCCTGAGCGTACTTCTCTTTTATCAATTCTTTTCAATCATGTAAAAAGTAATAACTCCCGATGGTTCTCTAATTAAGGTCACTTCTGATTTTGAAATTCCAGCTTTGTCTAATAGCATCAAGACATCATAGGGAGTTCTTTGTAAAAATGCGTTCCAATTAACAATCCAATGATACACGCTGGGATCATAAGCATTTGCATCTTTAAAAGCAATAATTAATTTGCCTTGTTTGTTTAGTATTTCATATAAAGATCTGAACAAACCTGTAACAATTTCATCCGATAGATAATCAAAAAGGCCAATACTATAAACTAGATCGTATGTGCCAAATTCTTTTAAAATTCTTTCTGGTTTTATCATTCTAATGGCGTTATATTTCCTAAATGAAACCTGGTTGTCGATGTTGAGCAAAGAAGCTCTTCTTGCTGCAAAATCCAAAGCCTCATCATCAAGATCGACACAGGTAATGGATGCTTTTGATTCCTTTATTTCTTTTGTAAGATCTATTAATTCCCGACAAGATCCGCAGGCGATGTTTAAAATCTTTAAACCGGAACGCTCGGAGAGTTCCTTCTGTAATAATTTGACCATTGTATTTAACCTACCTCTTACTGCTTCTGCTAACTTAGCACGTAAGAAAATTTTGTCAAGAATTTCTCCTATTCCTGAGGAAAGGGGCATATTTCTATAAATGAGCTCCAGAAGTTTATAATCGCCGGGATAACCTTTGGGCCAATTTCTTGCGTAATTTATAAAATAACTTTTGGAAAAAACGGAATCCGTCTTTTCAAACACATCCTTCTTAAATTTTGAAAATCGCTATCACATATCCCTAATTCTTCTATTTCACGACATAAATTGGCGATAGTGTAGATATCGTTTTCCAAATCTAACATTATCATTTCATTTGGTATTGTGGGGTCTTTGTAATTATCGATAAAATCACATTTTTTAACAAATTTATCGATGTACGAATATAAAGTCTCTAATTTTCTTTTTAATATTCTTTTCTCAAATTCTTCAAGAAACAACGGGGAATAAAAATCAAGCGGAAAGCCACAATAAGAGCAAATATAGTGTGTTGTAATTTGTGACATACCACAGAATGGGCAGTTATTTTGAGGTAAGTGTTCTTTTATGGCATCAAAAATAGTCTGCTTTACTTTTGGATCTGGTGATTTAAAGCGTACGGCTACTCCTTCATCTTCACTTCTCAAAACAATTCCCTTTGTTTCGATATTCTCGTTTTGGAGCTTTAAAATTAATTTTGTCCAAAATCCTTTTGGCAAGGAATTTTTTAAGTATAGAAAAGCTCCGTATAAACCCAGATTTTTAGTATATGTATCATAATGAGACATTTCCTCATTAGTGTAAATTACCCTAACTGGTACATTAAAATTACAACGGATGTCAAGTCGTCTCATGTTGATCCTCCTTAAGTAGGATATTCATTACGAGTTCTAAGCAATTATTGTGCCTGAGGTTTGATAAGCATTTACGTGATCAAAAATGATGAACGCGATTAAATTCTTCCCAAAGGTGGGAAAATTTTTCCTCTATTGAGAGAAAATTTTCCACAATGAGGGGGTCAAGGGCATGTCCTTCTTCCATTTTTATGAGTTCCACGGTTTCTTCATGGCTGAAAGGGGGTTTGTAGGGTCTTTTCGCTCGGAGAGCATCATACATGTCCACTAAGGCCATTATTCGGGCAGAAAGAGGTATCTCTTCCCCGATTAATCCATCGGGATAACCTTTTCCATCCCATCTCTCATGATGCCATCGGGCGATCTCAATGCCCATATTTATGAACTTGTTCTTAGGGTATTTCTTCCGAACCTCTTCAAGGGCTAAGGCACCGATAAGCGTATGCTGCTTTATTACCTCCTTCTCAGAGGGAGTAAGGGGTTCAGGTTTTAAGAGAATATCATCGGGAATGCCTATTTTCCCTATGTCATGTAAAGCAGAAGCCCAATATATAGTGTTTATAAACTCATCATCAATCAAAGATTTATAGTAAGTCGTATTTCTTAGAGATGTGGCTAATAATTTACAAAAAGTTTGCACTCTTTCAATGTGTTCTCCTATTTCTATATTGCGAGATTCTACAAGTTTAGATATAGCGACAATTGTAGAAAGTTGTGATTCAAAAATTTCCTTCGCTTTTTCTTCTACAAGTTTTAATAATTCAAGATTGTACTTTTTAAGCTGTAAGTTAGCTTCTCTAAGTGCAAGATGGGTTTTTACTCGAGCTAATACTTCTTTAATATGATATGGTTTTGTAATATAATCGGAACCTCCTACAGAGAATGCTTCAATTTTACTATTGACATCTTCAATAGCTGTTATAAAAAGTATTGGTATTTCCGATAGATTTGGATTTTGTTTAAAAATTCTACACAATTCAATTCCGTTAAATTCTGGCATTAAAATATCCAAAATTATCATGTCCGGGGGATCGGTTAAAGCTGATTTTAAGGCTTTTAACGGAGAATCGAAAGGGCGGACCTCATATCCGGCTGTTTGAAGCATTTCCGTTAGCAATTTAAGATTGGCCACATCATCATCAACTATCATTACGGTCGCCATGTTTCTTGGAGCTTATATTATTTTTTATATATTTATAATACCTTAATTTTTCAAGATACATATTCCTATCGGCTTCATCTAAGGCCTTATCTATGGGTTCTCCCTTTTGAGGATCCCATAAAGAGAAGCCTATGGAAAGGCTTATAGGGATAGGTGGATTTTTGGAATTGTACTCGTCTAATTTTTTGAGGATCCTTTCCTTCACAGTTTGAAGCTCTCCATTATCGTTGGGCTCAAAGAGAACGACGAGAAATTCGTCACCTCCATATCTTACCACGATGTCGCTTTCCCTTACCGAATTTTTTAATATTTGCGCCGTTTGTTTCAGAACCTCATCTCCTATTAAATGCCCTTTTCTATCATTTATTGCTTTCATATTATTTACATCTATCATCAAGAACCCAATAGGACGACCATATCTTTGAGCTCTTTTAACTTCCTGTTCCAAAAACAAAAATAGAAAATGCCGATTATAAAGACCAGTAAGAGCGTCGGTGAGGGCCATTTTTTCAAGTTCTTTTTGTAAATAAATTTGATTTATTATATTGCTTGTAAAATTTAAGATTAAGTCCATCAATTTATAATCCCTTTCTTCAGGTTGTGAAGGAAATTTGATTTTTAAAATCCCCACGTTCTTGACCAAATAAAGTAAAGTAAGCCTATTTTCTAATCTTATTTGAAATTTATTTACCTCTTCAGAAGCAAAAAATTCACAATCAGCATTGAAAATATTCTTCAGTCCTTCTGAGAGGGTTTTGATTACTTCGTTCTCATCTTTTAATTCCGATAATTTATAAATCAACTGAGTGGATTGGAAGAGATGCGCCCGATAAAGTTCCGAAGAAAGTTCCAAAAATTTCTTTTCAGTAATATCAATAAAACTTCCGATTAGCACTTCTTCTCCAAAAAAAACAAGAGGCCTCACTACAATGATACACCATCTGATTTCCCCGCTTTTGGTTTGAGCTCTGACTTCTACGGGTGAAAATTTTCCCTCTTTTAACATTTTTTTAATCTCTTCTTTAAAATAATCCCGATCAGAAGGAATTATCATAAAATCCGGCTTTTTTCCTATGAGTTCATCCTTTGTATAACCACTTAAAATTTCCATCATTTTGTTAACGTAAAAGAATTTTTTATCTTTTACGATGTAAATGGCAGAAGGTGAATTCTCCACAAGGGAAAAGAAAAGTTCTTCAGTCTTTTTCCTTTCGGTGATATCCCCGAAAGAAAAGATAAAACAATCGACGTCATCCCAAATCGTTTCCGTTATTTGGACTTGAAAAGTTGAGTTTCCTACTTGTATTTCCAAATTTTTTTGAGGGATGAGGGAAAGAAGCTTTGAAGTGGTAAGGTGCTTTAGGATTTTCTCTCCCTGAGGATTTGAAAAGAGGACTTTTCCGGATTTATCGAGGACGATTATGCCATTATGTATCTGATAGGTGAGAAGTCTTAAATTTGACTCTTTCTGTTTTATCTCCTTTTGTCTTTGAACATTTTCTTCGGCTATTCTTAAAAAAAGCCCTCCTATTAGGGTGCTTAAAGGGGTGAGCCAAAAGAAAGAAAAACCTAAAACTTTCAAAGCGACTATGCCGTGAGAAAGGGGTTTTATGAGGAGAAAAGTTCCATAGGTTACTCCGGTTAAAATAGTTCCGAAAAGTAAAAGCCAAAGGGGGTTAAGGTTAAAAAGGCGATTCGAGAGGAGTTTGTGGAAAAGCGATCCCAAGAGGCTCGAAGTGAAGATTCCTACTATCCCCCCAAAGGCCCCTCCTCCGCCCAAATGAGCGCGGTAAGCGGAAGAGAGAAGGGCACTTATTAAAGCGGAAGGGAGACCGCCAAAAAGCCCACCCAATCCAGCTACCACGTTTCTTAGATCTAACCGAACACTATGACCAAAAGGAATGGAAAAGATGATACACAAGATGGTGATTCCCCCAAAGAGGAATCCCGTAAAAAGGATATAGAGAAGTGGGCGCGTTTTTCTCAAAGGGGATAAGATAAAGTAAATGGAAGATAAACTTAAAAGCAGACCCAAATTTAAAAGCAAAAACAAGTTTTTGGATTCAATCTCTACCACTTTTCCTTTCCCTCAACGCTTGTTTTATTTTTGGCCAATTTTTAACAAATTTCAACCTGGTTTAAACTCTCTTACTCCTTTTATTTCAAGACTTAGTTTGATGTAACCTTCCACCAGATCCTTACGAGGGGTAAAGGCTATTTGAGCCTTTGGAGGGAGGGAGCTTAAGGAGTTGTTAAAGAGTACGGCTTCGTGACGAGCGCCTTTTCCGATAACGGAAAACCTAGTTACATTTTTTTCAAAAACCCTGAGGTTCTCTATGCTCACCACTTCCTTGGAACAGAAGAGAGGAACGGGGTTTCCAGGACCAAAGGGCATAAGGCGTTCGATCCCTTCCATAAGTGAAGGCGTTATCTCCTTTAAGGAAAGAGCCATATCTATGATGAGGGAAGGAGAAGGGCATCGTTCTCCCAGTTGGTCTTTCAGGGCCTCTTTAAAGGAGAGGATAAACGCTTCAAGTTCATCCCTCTTTATCTTAAACCCAGCTGCCCCCTTATGCCCTCCAAATCCCATAAGGTGGTTTTCACACCTTTTTAACAATTCCCTCAGGTGCACTTCTGGAATGCCCCGTCCCGATCCTTTGCCCCTATCTCCATTAAGGGCGATCAAGATGGTGGGTTTGTAAAATTCTTCTACCAATTTAGAGGCCACTATTCCTATCACCCCTTCGTGCCAAGTCTCGGAGGCCAAAATGAGGGCTGGTTCTTCTGACATTTGTAAAGCCATTTGACGGGCCTCTGAATATATCCGCTCTTGAAGGGCTTGACGTAAAGAATTGGCTTCTTCAAGCTCCGAGGCAAGTTTGAGAGCTTCTTCTTCATCCTCCGAAAGAAGAAGCCTTAAGGGGACCTCCTCCTTCTGCATCCTCCCACCAGCGTTAAGCCTGGGGGTTATCCTAAAAGCCACTTCCTCATAGGAAAAAGGTCCTTTGGGAAGACCAGCTTTCTCCATAAGGGCTTTAAGCCCGGGCCTTTTCGGGTTCTGAAGCTCTTGGAGGCCAAAATATATAAAAAGACGATTTTCACCTATCACCGGCACCACATCACCAACCGTTCCCAAAGCCACTAAATCCAAATAACGCTTGAGATTCGGTTGAGGATGACTCTTAAAAAAGCCCATCTCCCTTAAGCTTTTCCTCAAAGCCATAAGAAATAAAAAGACCACCCCTACTGCGGCAAGTTCTTTAAAATGAAAAGGACAATCCTTCTGAAGTGGGTTTAATATTGTGGCCTCTGGTAAGCGATCAGGGACTTCATGATGATCTATTATTATCACTTCGAGCCCTAATGAATTAGCTAAAGCAACCTCGTCTACATTTGTAATCCCACAATCAACAGTTATCAAAAGCTTTGTTCCCCTTGAAGCGATTGATTTAATTGCCTCTGCATTTAATCCATATCCTTCCTCTATGCGTTTTGGAATATAATGATCAACTTGGATGCCTAGTTCAGAAAAAAATTTTTTAATGAGAGCTATAGAGGTTATTCCATCAACATCATAATCTCCATAAATCGTAATTTTTTCTCTCGAAAAAATAGCTTTTATGACCCTCTTCACTGCTCTTTCCATTCCTTTCATGATAAAAGGATTGGGCAAATCGTTGAGTGAAGGAAATAGAAATTTTTCCGCCTTTTTTGGATCTGTTATTCCGCGATTTAATAACAATTGTCCCACGATGGGATGAACATCAAGATTTTTCACTAATTCAAAAGATTCTTCGTTAAAGGGAAGAATTTTCCATATCATGAATTTTCCCCTTAAGCATATTTATGTCGGTTAAGTTCTTTTTTTTTAAAAACTCAATTAAATAATTGTGAATTTCGGAAAATACATGGGGGTTAGAGAAGATGGCACTTCCTATTTGTATGGCCGAAGCCCCCGCCATTATGAAGCTTATTGCTTCCTCTCCCGAGTAAATGCCGCCTGATCCTATGATGGGCAAGTGCGTATATTTATAGGCCTCGTACACCATTCTTAAGGCCACCGGGAATAGGGCTTGACCGGAGAGGCCTCCGGTTATTCCTCCTAGAAGGGGTTTACCGGTGTGGGGGTTTATCATCATGGCTGGAAGGGTATTTACCAAGGTAAGGGCATCGGCTCCGCCCTTTTCGGCGGCCTCAACTATTTCTCGAAGGTGGAAAGGGTCAGGCGGGAGTTTCACCCAGAGGGGTAGGGGGGTAGTGTTTTTTAAAAGGGAGACGATGCGGTGAACCCTTTCGGGGGATGAGCCGAAGAGCATTCCTCCTTCTTTCACGTTGGGGCAAGAGAGGTTCACTTCCAAGGCGCAAATGGGAGGGTTCTTTAACCTTTTTCCCACTTGAAGGAATTCCTCTTCGCTTTCGCCGAATATGCTTACTACTATGGGGAGGTCCAACTTTTCCAAAAAGGGCAATTTCTCCTTTAAAAATCTCTCGAGGCCTATATTTTCCAACCCTATGGAATTTAAGATCCCGTAAGGGAGTTCATGGATCCGGGGAGGAGGGTTTCCCCTTTTTGGGTTTAAGGAGAGGCTTTTGGTGACGATCGCCCCAAGGACTTCGTAAGAGATAAGGCCATAATACTCATCGCCATACCCAAAAGTCCCGGAGGCGGGCATGAGGGGGGTCTTGAGCTTGATAGAGCCTATGGTCGTTTCAAGGCTTGCCATTTTAAAAGGTCCTCCTTTTCGAAGACTGGGCCTTCTTTACAAACGGTCTTTATCTCTTCCATCCAGAGCACACAACTTCTGCAAGCCCCGAGGCCACAGGCCATTCTTTCCTCAAGGCTGAAGTAAGCTTTGGGGGCGCTTAAAAGCTTGGGGAAGATCCGTTTTATCATCTCCACGGGTCCACAGGTGTAGATCGTCCTTGCCGTTATATTAGAAGGTATCAGATCCTCCAATAGCCCTTTTTGCCCCATACTGCCATCCTCGGTGGATAAGAAGGTTTCAAGGCCCCCCTCTTTAAACCTCCAGAGCAAGGGAAAGGGAAGATGGGAAGCGCTTTTTGCTCCCCAAAAGAGTTTCACCTTAAAGCCTTTTTTTACTAAAAGAAGGCCCAATGGGAAAAGCGAGGCTATCCCTATGCCTCCTGCTAAAAGCCAAACCTCCCCTTCAGGTTCTGGTTCGGGATAGGGTTTCCCTAAGGGGAGGATTAGTCTTAACCTTTTTCCGGGCCTGAGATTCAAAAGGGAGTTTGTACCAGGTCCTTTTACCCTTATGAGGAAGGAGAGATTTTTATCCTCCAATTGGAAGATACTGAAGGGTCTCATTAAGGGCCTTCCGGGGCTCTCAACCATGGCGAATTGTCCAGGTTTGAAGGAGGTTTCCTCTTTCAAAAAAAGCTCCAAGACGAAAAGGTCTTTCGAGAAGCGTTTTATGGAGATTACCTCACCTTCGTTCATCTTCTTTTTCCAAAAGAAGTTCCATTAAAAGGGCGTCTTCACCTGTATCCTGATAATACCCCCTTCTTATTCCCCTTACTTTAAAGCCCATTTTTTGATAAAGGGAAAGGGCGGGGATATTATTCGTTCGGACCTCAAGCCAGATGGATCTCACCCCTTTATCCTGACAGAAGTTTATGCCGAACTGAAGCAATTGGGTCCCTATCTTTTTTCTCCTCCATTCAGGATGGACCGCGAAGTTCATCACGTGGGCTTCGTCCTTTATGATCCTGAGGACCAAATATCCTACCACCTTTCCTTCCTGTTCGTAAACGAAACAATACCCCGGAGGTTTAAGTTCCACCAAGAAAGCCCATCTTCCCCAAGGGGAGGTGAAGGAGTTCTGTTCTATTTTGAGGACCTCGGGTAAATCCCCTTCTTCCATGGGTCGGATCATAATTGGGTTCCTCTTAATAACTCTTCGGCCCTTTTTAAATCGGAAGGCGTATTGATGTTAAAAAAGGACAAAAAGTGAGGATCAAAAACCCGGACTTCATCGAGTTCAACCAATCTTAACTTTACTTCCTTAAAGAAGGAGGAGATCCTCTTATTCCCCTCTGATAGGCTTTTTTCAATGGGATTAAGACAACTTTTCGAATAAACCGCACACAAAGGGTGAAGCCCATCCGGCCCCATGGGAACGACCGCGTCATATCCATTTCTTAGGGAGAGAAGGTATTTAACGAGTCCCTCCTTCAAAAAGGGCATGTCACAAGCCACACAGAAGACAAAGGGGGTAAGGGAAAGGAAAAGCCCCGTGTATAATCCTCCAAGCGCTCCAGCTTCCACCAAATCCCTTTCGACCTTTACCGGGTATCTCAAGAACGGATCGGGTTCCTTAGTTATGACCATTATGTCTTTGAACAAACGGGTACATATTTTAAGGACATGTTCGAAAAGCGGTTTATCACCGAGGGGAAGGAAGGCCTTGTTCTTACCCATCCGGTTGGATTTACCACCGGCCAGAATAACTGCTCCGATTTCGTCCATTATATTTTAAATATCATGGTGTCAAATAGGCTTCAACTTGGGAGTCAGTTGCTTTAAATTTATCATCAATGAGGGTTTTTGCTTATTGTTGTACTTATGTTCCTTTGGAGATAATTGAAGGTGCGGGGTTTAAGCCTCTAAGGCTTTTACCTTCCTCTCCGGAGAAGGAGGATGCGCTTCTTGATCCCAATTTTTGTCCTTACGTGAGGGCTCTTTTGGCCCGTCTTAGGTTTCCCCAGGAGATTGTGGGGGTGGTACTGGTCAACTGCTGTGATGGGATGAGGAGGCTTTATGACGCCTTGAGGCGTTTTTCCCCGGATCTTTCAGTATACCTCTTGGATGTGCCTCGAAAGTCAGACCTGGAGGCGGTGGAGTATTTCGCCAATATTTTAAGGGATTTTTCCCTTTGGCTTTTTGGGTTGAACCGAAGAGAAGTTGATCTTGAGGAATTGAGGGATAAGATTCGCTTTTATAATCGTAGACGAAAGGCCTTTTTGGAACTACTTCAAAGGGGACCCAAGATGGGGGAAGTCTTGAGGGTTTTAAAAAAGGGATTCCCTCCGGAGGAAGGGGAACTTTTAAAGATTCCCCTTAAAGGGGAAAAAGGAAGAAAGAAGGTACTCATTTCGGGATCACTTCTTGAGTGTGAAGAAGTGGTGAGGATGGTGGAAGACTCAGGAGGGGAAGCGGTTTTTCTCGATGTATGTTCAGGGGTAAGGGGGCCCTCTTTTGTTGAGGAGAAGGGGGATCCTTATCTTAATTTGGCTCAAGCTTATCTAAAAAAACCTCCTTGTGGCAGGAGTTTTGACCCTAAAAGGAAGTCTCTTCTGGAGAAGATGATCTCGGAGGTGGAGGGGGTTGTGTTTTATACGCCCAAGTTCTGCGATCATTATTTACATGAGCTTGTGACCTTAAGGGAGTTATGCCAAAAGATGGGAAGACCCCTTTTGCACCTGGAAAGTGACTATAATCCTATAATACCCGAGACCATGAGGACCCGGATACAGGCTTTTTTCGAAAAATGGCTTTGAACTTGTTTTTGAAATGCTTAAGAAGACCTTCTTTTTGGTCCATTTTGAGACCACTTGTGTGTCTATACGTCTCCAAAGAGAGGAATCGCCCCTTTACCCTTTGGGTTGAGTTTTTGTGTTGGGTTTTTAAAGAGGCCTGGAAGAGGGAGAAGCCCGTCATATGGGCAAATAGCTTCTTTCCCGTTGAGTTTGTATATGGACTTGGGGGCATTCCCTTTTTACCCGAGATATTTTCGGCTTTGGTGGCCTACTTCAATTGGACCCGAGGGCCCATAGCCAAAGGCAGCCTTAAGACCTCTACGGACCTATGCTCTTTTTATCGATGCGCTTTGGGGTTAAAGGAATATGGGGTAATGCCCAAGCCTGATTTGATACTCAGTTGCTCCCAGATATGCGATGGTACAAAGGCCTTTTACCAAACCTTCTCCGAGAGCTTGGGGGTTCCTCATCTTTTTGTGGACGTTCCTTTTAATAAGGATCAAAAGGCCAGACGATACTTAAAGTTCCAGCTTGAAGAAGTCTATCACCAAGCTAAGGGGATACTCGGTCTTAAGACCTCTTTGGAAGACTTGAGGAAAAGCCTTGATATGGCCAAAAGGACGGAATTCCTGATGAGGGAGGTGGCTCGTTTACGGAAAAGTAAACCCGCTCCTTTTCCGGGTAGTGAGGGGTTAAGCTATGTGAGCGGTATGTCCTTTTGGGCCTTGGGAAGTGAGAGGGGTTTAAGGTTTTTTGAGGCCTTAAAGAAGAGGGTGGAAAAGGCGGTGAGGGAAAAGAAGGGGTATCTTGAGGAGGAGAGGTTTAGGGTGCTTTGGTTGCATCATATAAGGCCTTATTATCCCAATCCCATTATGGAGTTTCTAAAAGAAAAGGGGGTGGCTATAGCCTATGAGGAGGCCAATTACCCGTGGTGGCCGGAAAGGAGAGGGGAGGACCCCCTGGAGGATGTTGCGGAAAAAATGCTCTCCAATCCTTGGTGTGGTCCTATTGAGGGAAGGCTAAAATTAGTAAGGGATTTGATTTTGGAGTATCAAATAGATGGCGTGATCCATTTTTCCCATTGGGGATGTAGACAATCGACGGGGGGTGCCTCTATAGTAGGAGAGATGGTTAAAGGCATGGGGATACCCTACTTGATATTGCCTGGTGATGGAGCCGATCCCGATAATTACTCGCCGGGTCAGACCCTGACCCGGCTTCAAGCCTTTGTGGAACTTATGGAAAGAAGATGGCGCTTTATGCGGGCATAGACGTAGGCTCAAGGACCACCAAGGCGCTTTTGTTAAACGATGAGGGAGAGATAGTAAGTTATCATGTGCTTTTTACGGGAGCTGATCCGAAGGGAGCCTCTTTTCGTTGTCTTGAGGAGTGTTTGAGGAAAATCGGAAAGGGGATGAAGGATCTTGAAGTTATAATCTCCACGGGGTATGGGAGGAAACTGGTGAGTTTTGCCACCAAGGATTACACGGAAATAACCTGTCATGCGAGAGGGGCGGGATTTTATTTTCCCCAATTGAGGATGGTGATCGACATAGGTGGGCAGGATTCTAAGGTTATAGCCCTTGAGGATGGGATGGTTTTGGATTTTGTCATGAACGACAAGTGTGCGGCGGGCACCGGGCGATTTTTAGAGGTAATGGCCCAGACGCTTGAGATGAGCTTGGAAGAACTTGCTCAAGAGGCCTCAAGGGCGAAGCACGCAGTTCCCATAACCAGCATGTGCACCGTTTTCGCTGAAAGCGAGGTCATTTCCCTTATAGCCGAGGGTATAAGTCGAGACAGGATCGTTTGGGGTTTACATTTGGCGATCGCAAAGCGCATCGCCTCCATGGTCAAAAGACTCCCCCAAGGAAGGCCCATCGTATTTACCGGAGGGGTGGCAAAAAACAAGGGTATGGTCCGTGCCCTAGAAGAGGTCCTGGGGGAAAAGCTCCTCATCCCTCCGGATCCCCAGCTTGTGGGTGCTCTTGGAGCGGCTCTTTTGGCAAGGGATCTGAAAGATGAGGGAAATAGGCTTAACCACCACCGTACCGATTGAGATAATTTACGCTGCAGGCTGTATCCCCCTTGATTTAAACAACCTCTTTATAACCTCCCCTTCTTCGGAGAAGTTGATCCTTGAGGCTGAAAGGATGGGGTTTCCTCGGAATACTTGCAGTTGGATAAAGGGCATTTGGGGGGTAGTGAAGGAGAGGGGGATAAAAGAGATAGTGGCTGTAACGCAAGGCGATTGCAGTAACACCCATGCCTTGATAGAGATACTTCAATTCCAAGGCGTTAAGGTTTTCCCCTTCGCTTATCCCTTTGATAGATCCAGGGAATTGCTTTACGCTCAAATGGAACAGATGAGGCGCTATTTTCAAGTGAGTTGGGAGGATATAAAGAGGAAAAAGGAGGAATTGGATGAGATTCGAGCCCTGGCTCATGAGATAGATCGTCTTTGTTACGAAGACAACTTGGTGAGCGGATATGAGGATCATCTGTATTTGGTCTCCACAAGCGATATGAAGGGCGATCCCCAGGCTTTCAGAAGGGAGATGGAGGAGTTTATTAAAAAAGCCAAAACCCGAAAGCCCTTCCGCGAGGATTTGCGTTTAGGGTATGTGGGGGTCCCTCCCATATTCACTGATCTGTATCAAAAGATCGAAGCCCTGGGGGGAAGGGTTGTTTACAACGAGTTACAAAGGCAATTCAGCATGCCCTTTCGTACGGACGACATCGTGGAGCAATACCTTCTTTACACCTACCCCTATTCCTTTTTTTACCGTTTAGAGGATATAAAGCGGGAGGTAAAAAGGAGGGAGATCCATGCTCTCATCCACTACGTTCAATCCTTTTGTTTCCGGCAGATGCAGGACATAATCTTAAGGAAGGAATTGAAGACCCCCATTTTGACCCTTGAGGGCGACCGCCCCGGTCCCTTGGACGTGAGAACTGAGTTAAGGCTTGAGGCCTTTATGGAGTCTTTAAGGGCTAAAAGATGGTAATCTTGGATGGATCCTATGGAGAGGGAGGGGGTCAGATTTTACGCACCGCCACCGCCTTATCGGTCCTTTTGGGCATTCCCTGTAAGATCGAAAACATAAGGAAAAAGAGGCCAAACCCCGGATTAAGGCCTCAACATGTGGCCGGTATCAAAGCCCTTTTGAAGTTGACCCAAGGGGAAGCCGAAGGAGTTCGGGAAGGATCCGAAAGCCTTGTGCTCTTTCCGGGCAAATTAAGAGGAGGAAGTTTCGAGATAGACGTTGGAACAGCCGGCTCCATAGGTCTTGTTTTACAGAGCATAATGATCGTCGCCACGGGGGTTCCTTCTCGCCTTAGGTTAAAAATCCGAGGGGGGAACTGATGTGAAATGGGCTCCTTCGATTTTGTACCTCAAAGAGGTGCTTTTGAACCTCTTAAAAAGGATGGGATACCAAGGGGAGATAGAGCTTTTAAGAAGAGGTTATTACCCCCGCGGAGGGGGAGAAGTCCTTTTTGAGGCTCGAGTCTCGGAACTCAAGGGGATTAACTTGGAGAAAAGAGGGGAAATTTTAACCATAAGGGGTGTATCCCACGCCTCAAAGGATCTCGAACCGAAAAGGGTCGCCGAAAGGCAAAGAGAGGCAGCCCTTTCGCTTTTGAGAAGCCAGGGCTTAGAGGCCCATATAAAGATAAGGTACGAAGATACACCTTCTACCGGTTCGGGGATTGACCTTTTTGCCATTTGTTCAAATTCGGTCCTTGGAGCAAACGCGTTGGGGGAGAGAGGAAAAAGAGCCGAAGAGGTGGGAAAAGAGGCTGCCTCTGGGCTCCTTGAAGAACTCCAAGGAGGATCCGCCTTAGATCAACATGCCTCTGACCAGATCCTTCCGTACTTGGCCCTTGCTAAGGGGCCCTCGGTAGTCTCCGTTTCGAGGCTGACCGGGCACCTGGAGACAAACCTATGGGTTATCCGTAACTTCATAAAAAGGGAGATCCGACTCGAAAAGACCCCTCATGGATACGTGGTGATCGTAGAGGATAAAACCCCTTGACAGGTTTTCGCGATATCTTTATCATTAAATTTAAGGGCAAGAAGCCCCTAAGGTAGGTTTAAAAAGGGACATATAAAGGGACTGGAAAAGAAAGCCATGAAGGCGCGAAGTCTTCATGGCTTTTTATTTTTCAAAGGAGGTGTGAAATGGGAAGGTCGAGGTTTAAAAGTTTGCGAGAAGTTTTAATTCTTATTTTTCTCCTTGTGTTTTCTGTTAACGCTCAAGAGCTTACTCATGAGCTATCAAATTGTTTGAAAGAACTCAAAATCAAAAAAGGTGACCCCAGACTTTTGGTTTTGACAAATGCACCTTATGTCAAATTAAAAGATATAGATTCGTCGAAGCTAATGTCAATTATTGAAAAAGAAACCGGAGTTTCTTATAGCAAAAATAACTTGTGGTTTTATCATTCACAACAAAATGCTCCTTTTAATGTAGTACTTTTCTTAAAAGATAAAGGTGAGGGAATCGTGTTGTCATACGATGGTAAAATGTTTAAGAAACATTTGTTCAATTTGAATAATGACGATTCACTTAGGGAGTTGATAAAGACGAGAAAAGAGGCGTTTAGTATCATAAGTATTCTTGATGCATGGGCTAATGGTGCTCCCTATGACCTTTTAAAATGCGCTGAATTTCACAATCATTTATGTCCGGGGCTTTTGTCCGGATATTTCATTGTAAAGTTTATTCAAGAGTATTATCCGCTTCAGGAAGGCCAGAGGTATATTTACATTTCTTGTCCTCCTTGGTGTAAGGATGATGCCATTCAAGTCCTTTTGGATTTGACTTCTGGGAAAAGAGGACTTTATGTGAGGGATCTTTCGGAAGAGGAGAAAGAAAAATTACCGGACCGCAATGTAGCTGGTGTTTTTGTCCTTTGGAATGAAAGCCACAAGGAAGGCAAGGGAGTGATTATTTCTTTCAACTGGGATGTGGTTTATCAAACCTGTGGCGTAGATAGGAAAGCGCTCCAAGAGGATCCCATTATGGGAAGGGTAAAGATCAATCGATGTCTTCTTAAGAAAGATGTGAAAAAGGAAGACTTGGTTAAGGTTCTTAAGGAAGTTGAGGTTAGCGAGACAGTGTTAAAGGGGCTTTTGAGAGGGAGTAACCCCTACAAACTCTTCGGTTTAGAGGGCTAAAAAATTCTCGATGGAGGTGTGAAGATGCAAGGGGGCCTTTCATTTCTCAAACCCTTAACGTTGGTTTTTCTAATGGGGTTATTTTTCGCCTCCCCATTAATGGGGGAAGAGCCAAAGAAAGGTGAAGAGTTGCCCGAAGTGGTAGTCACTGGTGAGAAAATTATTACTCCTACCAAAGAAACTGCAGAGACTGTCTATACAGGGACAGGAATTACTGAAAAGGGGATTGAACTTTCAGGAGAGAAGG